>UMJE01002121.1_pt1 | contig 10628 bp, 9 predicted proteins | sample 1965971 | NCBI WGS metagenome assembly UMJE01 (sample SAMEA4836143, study PRJEB28245) | human gut metagenome | biome: gut microbiome; material: fecal sample | place: Denmark | collected 2008 | reverse complement strand
CCTTTTTAGGAATATAATGTTTAACCTGTCAACTTAGTCAGGAATTAATCTTTAAACTGACAACTATTTTCAGTACACTTCACCCCTCTCCGGAAGCCTCCGAAAAACGCCTTTGCGTTTCAACTAAAACGTACTTGCGTTTGATTCAAAACGTACTTGTGTTTTAAGTAAAACGCACTTGCGTTTGAATCCGAACGCAAAGGCGTTTTTCAAGAGGTGTAAAAAATTGATGAAAAAACAAGAAAATGCGATGCAGTATTTGTCAATTCTGTTCATTTGTTTACTAAAACTGGCTAGAAACTCATTTTGTCGGGATTTCTTTTTGACTTTTCGGTGAAATGGGGTATTTTTGTAAGATAAATAAACGTTGACGCTTACCTTGCATACCTATTTTTGTCTGTTTGGGATGAATGGGTGTGGGACAGGTAACGGCGAAGCGTACCTAAAAGGAAACTCTAAAACATCTATATTATGTCAAAAAAAGAAGAGCTAAAATCGCAAATACTAAAATTAACTCGAGAATATTATAAAGAAGTACACGGAGAAAAGAAAGAGTTTATACCAGGCAAAACTTTTATTAATTATGGAGGCCGATTCTTTAATGATGAAGAAATGGTCAACTTGGTAGATTCTTCTTTGGACTTCTGGCTGACAGCGGGTCCTTGGGCTCACAAATTTGAAACTCGTCTAGCCCAATGGTTAGGAGTAAAGCATTGTGCCTTGACAAATTCCGGGTCTTCAGCTAACCTTTTAGCCTTTTATGCTTTAACATCACCCAAATTAGGAGAAAGAAGAATAAAGAAAGGAGACGAAGTTATCACGGTAGCCTGTGGCTTCCCTACCACTGTAACACCAATCATTCAGTTCGGTGCTGTCCCTGTATTTGTCGATATTACAATTCCCGAATACGACATTGACGTAACTAAATTAGAAGAAGCATATACAGAAAAGACAAAAGCTGTAATGATTGCTCACTCATTAGGTAATCCATTTAATCTGAAAGAAGTAAAAGCTTTCTGTGATAAACATAACCTCTGGCTAGTGGAAGATAATTGCGATGCATTAGGTTCTGAATATACCATTGACGGAGTTACCAAAAAGACTGGAACTTGGGGACACATCGGTACCAGTTCATTCTATCCTCCCCATCACATGACTATGGGTGAAGGTGGTGCCGTTTATACAGACGATCGCGAATTAGACAAAATCATCCGTTCTTTCCGTGACTGGGGCCGTGACTGCTGGTGCATCGGTGGCGTAGACAATACCTGCAAATGTCGTTTCACTGGTCAGTTCGGAGAGCTTCCTGTTGGTTACGACCACAAGTATGTATATTCTCACTTCGGTTTTAATTTGAAAGTAACTGATATGCAGGCAGCTATTGGATGTGCACAATTAGAAAAGCTGGATGACATTGTAGAAGCACGACGTAAAAACTTCCAAACCCTCCGCAAAGGTTTAGAAGGAACTCCGGGATTAATTCTTCCAGAGGCTACTCCTGATTCAAATCCAAGTTGGTTCGGTTTCCTGATTTCAGTAAAAGAAGATGCCGGGTTTACTCGCAATGAACTCTCTGAATACCTGGAAAGTAAAAGAATTCAGACTCGTAACCTCTTTGCCGGAAATTTATTGAAGCATCCGGCTTTTGATGAAATGCGCAAGGAGGGTACAGGCTATCGCGTAATTGGAGACTTGAAGGGCACAGACTTTGTTATGACCAATACATTCTGGATTGGTGTATATCCAGGTATGAGTCCAGAAATGCTTGAGTTCATGATTTCCACAATTAAGGAATTTGTCGCATCTAAACAATAAATCCATGAAAGTCGTACTGTTAGCAGGAGGTTTTGGTACACGCATCTCTGAAGAATCTCAATTCAAGCCAAAACCCATGATTGAAATTGGAGGAATGCCTATCCTTTGGCATATTATGAAAGAATATGCCTACTACGGACACACTGAGTTTATCATTTGCGCCGGATACCGGCAAGAATACATTAAAGAATGGTTTGCCAATTACTTCCTTCATAACAGCGATGTCACCTTTGATTATCGCAATGGTAAAAATGAAATGACAGTACATTCCAACCATTGTGAACCATGGAAAGTAACCGTAGTAGACACAGGCTATAACACCATGACGGGGGGTAGAATCAAACGTATTCAGAAATATATAGGAAATGAACCATTCTTTATGACATACGGTGACGGCGTTTGTGATGTAGATATAAACCAACTACTTGAATTCCATAAAAGTCATGGAAAAATTGCCACTCTTACTGCGGTGAAATTAAAACAAGACAAAGGTATACTGAACATAGGTGGAGACAATGCTGTAAAATCTTTCCGTGAAAAAAACATTTCAGACGGAGCTCCAATCAACGCCGGTTATATGGTACTACAGCCGGAAATCTTTAAATACCTGAAAGATGATACGACTGTTTTTGAGAAAGGACCTTTAGAAAAATTAGTAGAAGAAGGAGAACTTATGTCTTATATCCATACCGGTTTCTGGCAATGCATGGATAACATCCGTGAAAAAGCAATGCTTGAAAAGCTTTTAGCAAATGATGAAGCCCCATGGAAAAAATGGACAAGAGAAGTACCTAAAGAGTATCAACTATGATCGATATATTCAATAATTTCTATAAAGGAAAGCGTGTTTTAGTAACAGGACATACTGGCTTCAAAGGAAGCTGGCTTTCCATTTGGTTGCATGAATTAGGAGCAGAAGTAATCGGTGTTGCACAAGATCCATTTACTGAGCGGGATAATTATGTGCTTTCTGGTATCGGCAATAAAATAAAAGCAGATATTCGTGCGGACATTCGTGATGGAAAACGAATGAAAGAAATATTTCAAGAATATCAGCCAGAAATTGTATTCCACTTGGCAGCTCAGCCCCTTGTGCGTTTAAGTTACGACATCCCAGTTGAGACATACGAAACCAACGTAATGGGAACCATTAACATAATGGAAGCTATGCGAGTGACTGACAGCATAAAAGTTGGAGTAATGATTACAACTGATAAATGTTACGAAAATAAAGAGCAAATTTGGGGGTATCGTGAGAATGAGCCCATGGGTGGCTATGATCCCTACTCTTCTTCCAAAGGCGCTGCAGAAATCGCAATTGCTTCTTGGCGTCGCAGTTTCTTTAATCCAGCAGACTATGGAATCAAACATCATGTATCTTTAGCAAGCGTTCGTGCTGGTAACGTAATTGGAGGCGGCGATTGGGCGCTTGATCGCATCATTCCGGATTGTATCAAAGCATTGGAAGCAGGAAAGCCCATTGATATCCGTAGTCCCAAAGCGATCCGTCCGTGGCAGCATGTATTAGAACCTCTAAGTGGTTATATGTTACTGGCACAAAAAATGTGGAATGAGCCCACAAAATATTGTGAAGGCTGGAACTTTGGACCACGAACAGAAAGCATCACTCCTGTATGGGATGTAGCACAAGATGTAGTAAAATGCTATGGTTATGGCACATTGAATGATGTTTCTGCCCCCAATGCATTACATGAAGCAAAGTTACTTATGCTGGATATCAGCAAAGCCAAATTCCTCTTAGGATGGGAACCAAGAATGAATATTCATCAATGCATAGCATTAACTATTGACTGGTATAAACGGTACAAATCAGAAGACATATACCAAATTTGTAAAGAACAAATCTCTCAATATTTATTACAAAAATGAAAGTTTTATTAACAGGAGGAAGTGGGTTTATCGGGCGTAATATATTAGAAAGTTTTTTAGCTAAAAAATATGAGATTATAGCTCCCTCTAGCAAAGAATTAAACCTTTCTGATGAAAATAATGTTGATATATTTTTTAAAGAAAATCCAGTAGATATTGTTATCCATGCAGCTGTAAAGCCATGCCATAGAAACGCAAAAGATTTCTCAAACCTATTCTATACTAACACTCGTATGTTTTTTAATCTTGAACGCCACAAGAATGAATATAACAAAATGTTAGTTCTTGGTTCCGGAGCAATCTATGATATGCGACATTATCATCCTAAGATGAAAGAACAAGAATGGATAAATTTTCTTCCTGAAGACGAGCATGGATATTGCAAATATGTGTGTGAGAAAATCATCGAAAATAGCTCTAATATTTATGACTTAAGAATTTTTGGAATTTTCGGGAAATATGAAGACTATGCTATACGATTTATCTCAAATGCCATTTGCAAAACCTTGTTTGATTTACCTATAACAATTAAACAAAACAGAAAGTTTGACTATTTATATGTAAATGATTTGATGCCTATTCTAGATTGGTTTATTCAACAAAATCCCCAACATCAATCTTATAACATAACTCCTGATGCATCTATTTCGCTTTATGAATTAGCTACAATGGTAAAAACGATTTCTAACAAAGATTTACCTATCCATGTAGCACTAGATGGAATGGGTAGTGAATATAGCGGAGATAATACATTACTAAGAAAAGAATTTCCACAAGTAGAATTCACACCTATATATACCGCGATAGAAAATTTATATAATTGGTATAAAGAAAGAAAGGATTCCATAAACAAAGAATTTTTATTAACCGATAAATAAATATTATGATTAAAGTTTCAGATTTTATATTCCAGCATTTAGTAGAAAACTACAATATAAGTCATTGTTTTCTAGTAACTGGCGGCGGGGCAATGCATCTAAATGATTCTATTGGCCATACAAAAGGATTAACCTATATATGTAATCACCACGAGCAAGCTTCAGCCATTGCAGCTGAAGGATATTATCGCACTTGCGGAAAACTTTGTGTGACTAACGTTACTACAGGTCCTGGAGGAACAAATGCAATAACAGGGGTATTAGGACAATATTTGGATTCCATACCTGCATTATATATTTCCGGACAGATAAAAACTTCCACATATAAAAATACATATCCCTATCTCAATCTACGCCAACTGGGTGATCAGGAAACAGACATTGTCAGCATAGTAAAACCCATTACAAAATATGCAAAGACTATTACAAACGCTTTAGATATCAAGTACGAATTAGACAAAGCAATAGCCATTGCATTAGATGGAAGACCAGGGCCTGTATGGCTTGATATACCTTTGGACATACAAGGAGCCATGGTAGATGAAACAAACTTCAAGGAATTCAATACAGATGAATTGATAGACCCTATTAAACATTCTTTAGTAGACCAGCAAATTCTAGAACTAATAAAACGAATTAAAACAGCTAAGAGTCCTGTTATATATGTAGGAAATGGTATTCGATTAGCGAACCGGGTAAATGAATTCATTACCCTGGCTGAAGAATTAAAGATTCCAGTTGTAACAGCTATTAGTGGTTCAGATATAATATGGCATAATCACCCATTATGCTACGGTAAGCCAGGTATTTGTGGAGACAGAATAGGGAATATCATGGTTCAAAATGCTGACCTTTTACTCATCTTAGGTACAAGATTAAGTATAAGACAAGTTAGCTATGCATACGACTTGTTGGCTCCTAAAGCCTATAAGGTCATGGTAGACATTGATTTGGCTGAAATGGAAAAGCCAACTCTTAGTATTGATATGCCAATTCATGTTAATCTGCATGAATTCATAGACAAATTTAGCATTGCGATAAAAGGACAAGAATTACCCGATTTTGCAGATTGGAGATCTTGGGGAAGAAATATAGAAAAGCAATTACCGACCCTATTTGATGACAATCCAAGCATTGAAGGCTATACCAGCTCATATGTATTTGCCGACGCTCTATTTAAACAATTAAAAGACGGTGACGTAGTTGTCACAGGAAATGGAACAGCTTATACTTCGACTTATCAAGCAATGAAAGTAAACAAGGGAGTACGTGTATTCGCCAATCAAGGATGTGCAGCAATGGGGTATGATCTTCCAGCAGCAATAGGGGCCATCACAGCAAACCATAAAGGTCAGACTATATTAATTACCGGCGATGGCAGCCTTCAAATGAATATCCAGGAATTACAAACCTTGGTTACGTACAATATGCCGTTAAAAATATTTGTCCTTGAAAATGAAGGTTATCTAGCTATCAAAACTACCCAAAAATCGTTCTTTAAAGGACATTTTACCGGAAGTAATCCAGAAAGTGGAGTTGTCTGCCCCAATCTTGAAAAAATTGCCAACGCTTATGGCATCTCCTACATTGGGACAAACAAAGAAGGAAAAGAACTCGATGAAGTTATCCGACAAGTATTGGATTCTCCAACAACAATGATTTGTGAAATTCATATGCATCCGGAGCAAACTCTCTTTCCAAAATCAGCTTCATTTATGGATAAGGAAACAGGGAAAATGACTTCTGCTCCACTGGACAGAATGGCTCCATTTATGGATGATGAATTGCAGCAAAAATGTATTTATAAAGCATAAATGAATCTATTAAAGCAAATAGCACAAAGAATAGGCATAGATAAATCTATTGCCTATTCTTCTGGAGCACGCATCATCCAAGCTTTCACTGGAGTTGCCTCCATCATATTTATATCAAAATATCTTACAGGCATTGAACAAGGATTTTACTATACTTTTGGAAGTATAGTAGCTATACAAGTATTTTTTGAACTAGGATTGACCGGTATTATCACACAATATGTTGCCCATGAAGCATCTCACTTAACCCTAAATAACTTGCAACAATTTGAGGGAGAAGAAAAATACAGATCCAGATTAGGGTCTTTGCTCCGATTTAGTGTTAAATGGTACGCTATTATCTCTATCCTGCTTCTTCTTGCACTGATTATAATAGGCTTTATTTTTTTCGAACGATATGATCAAAGTGAAGGCACCGTTTCCTGGCGAATTCCTTGGATATTAATTTCACTTGGAACGGCAATCAAATTATTTCAGTCCCCCTTGACTTCCCTTCTAATGGGAATAGGTAAGGTAAAAGAAATGAGCAAGATAGGATTCTATCAACAAATCATATTACCAGCATCTGCTTGGATTGGCCTAGTCTGCGGCTTTAAATTATACGTAGTAGGTATCAGTACCATATTGGCTGCATTAATTTGGAATATCTATATATCAAAGACTTCTATGCAGCGAATTCTGACTAATTTATGGAAAGAAAAAATAACTACACGTGTCCAATACATGAAAGAGATATTCCCTTTCCAATGGAAAATTGCATTAAGTTGGATTAGCGGTTATTTTATTTTCCAGTTATTCAATCCGGTTTTATTTGCAACAGAAGGAGCAGTAGTAGCTGGACAGATGGGCATGACGCTTGCAGCGCTTAATGGTATACAATCTTTATCCTTAAGCTGGTTAAATACCAAGGTTCCTTTGTATTCACGATTGATAGCCCTGGAAGATTACGAACAGTTAGATCAGATTTTTAATAAGACACTTAAACAAATGACATTAGTTTGTTTATGCTTACTATGTATCATGATGATAGGAATATGGGGTATACGATATTATGACATTCAGTTAGGTGGAAAGCCTTTAGGTGAACGTTTCCTTGACTACCTTCCTATGTTACTCATGATGATACCTTTATTTATAAACCAATATGTAGCATCATGGGCAACCTATTTACGATGCCATAAGAAAGAACCTTTTCTAATAAATTCTATTTGTGCGGGAATTGCTTGCTGTTTATCTACATTTATTTTAGGAAAATATTTTGGATTATATGGTGTTACTGGTGGATACTGCTTTATAACTATCGTTTTTTTCCCATGGGGCTATTACATTTATAAAACAAAAAAAATTCAATGGCATGGAACAATATAAACAACCATTATTATCAATCTGTATTCCTACATACAACAGAGCTTATTATTTAGAAGATGCACTAATCAATATTACTTCAAATCATGCATTTAATAGTAATGTGGAAATAATCATATCAGATAATGCATCCACAGATAATACACAAGAAATAGGAGAAAAATATTCTCAACTATATAAAAATATTTCCTACTATCGAAATTCAGAAAATATAAGAGATAAAAATTTTATTTTAGCTTTAAAAAGAAGTACCGGTAAATATGCAAGATTATTCAATGATACATTAAGGCTTCAAAAAGGAGCTTTAGAAGAGATGTTAAACATAATACAAAAATCGTCAGAAGATACTCCCCTCTTTTTTTATGAAAATATTTCCTTTTTTAAAAACAAACATATCCAAACTATAGATGGAGTTGAAAGTTTTCTTTCCAATACAAGTTTTTGGAGTACTTGGATTGCCAATTTTGGAAATTGGAGAACTGTAATTGACAACATACAAAATCCCAATGAATGTGCATCCCTTCTACTTACGCAAGTAGACTGGAACTTTAAAATAATGACACAATATAAAAAAGGAATCATTTACTATAATAACTATTTCACCTCTGTTACACCGTCCCAAAAAGGGGGATATAATATTTTTGATATTTTCATAACTAACTATTTATCTATCATTAGAAAATATATATCCAAGCAACATATTATAAGAAAAGAAAAATATTATCTGTTTCATTATTTCCTAAAATCATGGATCTATACACTATCTCAGAACAAAGATAAATTCTCTTTTGAAACGAAAAGTATGTGGAGAACCTTATTAAAAGAATACAAATACTCACCGTATTTTTACATCGATTTACTTTTAATCAAAATTAAAAAATCTACAAATAAAAAATAAGCATGAAACATATTTTAAAAAGAGCAATAGGTTTATGTTCTTATTTATTCTATAACATCTTTAATTATGAAAGTTTAACCTATATTCAACGAGCCAAAAGTTTATTTTATGCAAATTGGATTAAACATTCATTTAAAAATAAAAAAGGTTTCTTCATAGAAGGAGATTTAACATTAAAAGGTGCAAAATACATTTCTATCGGGATTAATACAACAGTTGGAAAACATTCAATATTAACCGCTTGGGAGAAATATAACGATCAATCTTTTACTCCAACAATATCAATAGGAAACGATTGCCACTTTGGAGAATATAATCACATAACCTCGACTAATTGTATTATGATAGGAGATAATGTATTAACAGGACGTTGGGTGACTATAACAGATAATTCACATGGACAGACTGATTACGAAACTTTAAGAACTCCTCCTATCAATCGTGAAATTTACTCTAAAGGAAGTGTTAGAATTGGAAACAATGTCTGGATTGGAGACAAGGTTACCATTTTACCCAATGTTATAATAGGAGAAGGAGCAATTATTGCAGCTAACTCTGTTGTAACTAAAAATATTCCAGCATATAGTATCGCCGGTGGAAATCCTGCAACTATAATTAAACAACATATCCAAGAATCTATATATTAAATTTTATTTATATGACAAATAATTGCGCATTTACTATCGTTGCAAAAAACTATGTAGGCCTTGCATTAGTATTAGAACAATCTATAAAGAGATATTATAACAATCTAGACTTTTATATCTTTGTTGCAGATGAGCTAAATAACGATGAAACCTATCCACAGAATGTCATTGAATCTAAACATATCCTTGATATTAAAGATGAATTATGGCAGAATATGAGTTTCAAGTACAATATTACAGAATTCTGTACATCAATCAAACCCGCAGTTTTCCTACATTTGATTAACGAATATGAAAAAGTGATATATCTTGATCCTGATATATTATTCTTTAATAACATAGAAGCAATTTATAAGTTACTTGACAACAATTTAATAATATTAACGCCTCATATAACTCAAATTACAGAAATATCATGCAGTGATAGTCCAGAAAACACTTGGCTAAGAAGTGGAATTTTTAATTTAGGCTTTTGCGGCTTAAAAAAATCAAGTCAAGCAGTAAAAATGCTTAAATGGTGGAAACAAAGACTCATAAATAATTGTTTTGATGATGAACCTACTCATACTTTTACAGATCAAAAATGGATAGATTTTCTACCTGCATTTTTTAATTCTAATGAATTACTAATAATCCGTGATTTAGGTTATAACCTAGCCCCATGGAACTTTTTTGAGAGAAAGGTTCAATTAATAAATCAAACATATTATGTTACATCACGAATTAATTCAACTGAGAAAGATATTTACCCATTGTTATTCGTCCATTATTCTGGTTATAATTACAAAGCACTGATGGAAGATCATACCATACAAAAAAATATAGAAAACCTTCCTGATTATAATGATATTCATTTAATACTAGACTATTATAAAGAATTCCTAAAAAAGAACAAGGATCAGATTTTAAAGTTTTTAAAGCTAAGTTACACATACAATTTTTATGATAATGGAGTACCTATACAAAACTTCCATAGAAGACTCTACAGATCTCTCTGTGACAAAAATGTTTATATAAAAGATCCTTTCTCTTGTTCCAAAGATTCATTCTTTACCCTCATAAAACAAAAGAATATAATCGCTAATTCGAAAATCAATATAGACAAAACAACTCGTAAAGATATTAACAATATATCTAATAAACTAAGAATTATAAATAAATGCTCACGAATTGTCTTCAAAATATTAGGATATAATAAATATATATTATTACTTCGTTTCCTAAAGGTTTATTCAAGATTTGAATCACAAATACATCTTCTAAATAAAAAATATGACTCTAATAATATCAATAGTTCGTTAAAAATTCGCCAAGCCTAAGC
>UMJE01010394.1_pt1 | contig 10662 bp, 9 predicted proteins | sample 1965971 | NCBI WGS metagenome assembly UMJE01 (sample SAMEA4836143, study PRJEB28245) | human gut metagenome | biome: gut microbiome; material: fecal sample | place: Denmark | collected 2008 | reverse complement strand
TAGGGAAAGAAAGGCAGTAATATGTTTAACAAATCATACATTAAAAAGGCTGCAGCGATAGCAGCAGTAATACTTGCGGCAACAGCACTTCCGGTTAATATGGCAAATGCAGATACACAGACAACAGGAAGCACTGTAACAGGAAGTATAGCAAATCAGACAGCATCAGAATACACAGAAATCCGCACAGCATCAGAACTTGTGGAGGCAGCAAAGACAGCTACAGGTAATTATAAGCTGATGACAGATGTTGATATGACTGGAATTGAGTGGACACCATGGGATTTTTCTGGCACATTTGACGGCAACGGACACAGCATACTTAACCTGGCAGTAAATACGGTAAGTAAGCATACAATGATGACATATGACGGTAACAGAAAAGAGTATGAAACATATGGAGCCGGCTTTTTTGGTGTTCTTAAGGATTCGAAAGTAACAGGTCTTAACATATACGGTGCAAGAGTTGAAGTAACTTCAACAGAACCGTGCTTTGCAGCACCAGTGGCAGGTCTTGCTGATAACAGCGATATATCAGACTGTATAATTAAGGATACATATGTGTCACTAACAGATTCAGCTAAGATGTGGGGAACAGGCGGAATTGCCGGATTTGGAAGCGGCAATCTTGATAACATCACTACAGATGTAACACTTGTCTGCGTTGATACAGATGCAGCCGTAAGAGATGAGCAGTTCATGGGTGGTGCTTACGCAGCCGGCTTCCTTAATATAAGAAATTGTTCTATAACAATAGATGGATATGATTCAGACCACGGATATGTGCATGATGGCGGACTTGTCGGCATGTATATGGTATATCCATTGGAACTGTCAAAGACATATCAGGGCGAAGTGCTTAACAACAAAGTTAAGGGAATGATAACATTTTTCGAGGACAATACAGACCGCCGTGCATACTGTCAGGCAAATATGGGTGAGGTCATGAACTGGACATATGCATATTCAGGCTTCACATCAGATTTCAAGAGAAATGAGACATATGATTATTCAGTTACACTCCTTCCTGAAATGTGCAGCAATCCTTCATACACTGACACAGTGACAGAAGCAACAGCAGCGGATTTCGGCTACACAACACATACATGCAGCACATGTGGTTATACATATTCAGATAAATACACAATACACGAGCATAAGGTTGACAATTACAGTGTTGTAAAAGAAGCTACGGGAACAGACAAGAAAGATGGAATAGAAGCAGGAACATGCAGTCTGTGTAACCAGACCGTTTACAGGGAATATGCTGCAAATGTGGTAACAGACGATAATGAACAGACAGCAGGTAATAAAGCATCAGATTCACAGAGTAAAAAAGGACTTAGTGAAAGTACTGCAATATTTACAATAATTGTAGTAGTGATAGTTGCGATAATAATCATAACAGTAGTCATTATGGTACAGAACAATAAGAAAAAAAGAAGATATAATAGAAAAAGAAGACGCAGATAGAAGGGAGCAGTTATGGAAGATAACACATTTATAAATGTATCAAAAGATATGATGTCATTCATAGAGAAGAGTCCGAGTGCATTTCATGTAACGGCGAATTTTATGGATTTGCTGGACGACGCCGGATTTGTGCGCCTTAATGAGAGGGACAGATGGCATCTTATACCGGGTGGCAAATACTATGTAACAAGAAATGATTCTTCCATAATAGCTTTCAGAATGCCGGCGGCAGAGGGCTTTATCAATTATCAGATTGCAGCCGCACACAGTGATTCACCGTCATTTAAGGTAAAAGAGAATCCTGAGCTGACACCGGACAAGAATTACGTTTCGTTAAATGTGGAAAAATACGGCGGCATGCTTATGGCACCGTGGTTTGACCGGCCTCTTTCAGTTGCAGGAAGGGCAATAGTAAGGGAAGGTGCAGTATTAAAGCCAGTCCTTGTAAATGTAGACAGGGATTTATGCATAATTCCTAATCTTGCAATTCACATGAATAGGGAAGCCAACACAGGGCTTAATTATAATGCACAGAAGGATATGATACCGCTTATAGGAGAGACAGAATCAAAAGGGCTTTTTGACAGCATAATAGCAGACGCTGCACAGACAGATAAAGAGTCAGTGATAAGTAGTGATCTGTTTCTGTACAACAGACAGGCAGGAACTATATGGGGTGCGGATAATGAATTTATATCAGCACCAAGACTTGATGATGTGATGTGTGCATATTCATGCATGAATGCGCTTATAGACAGTGATGAGAGCAGCCAGGAAAGCGTTGCGGTATGTGCGGTATTTGACAATGAAGAGGTTGGCAGCAGCACCAAGCAGGGAGCAGATTCAACATTTTTATCAGATGTGCTTATGCGTATAGCTGCGTGTGCCGGCAAGGATAATGAGGATTATATAAGGGCGTGTGCAGGTTCTTTCATGCTTTCAGCGGACAATGCGCATGCGGTTCATCCTAATTATCAGGAGAAAGCTGATCCGACTAACAGACCTCATATGAACAAAGGTATAGTCATCAAATACAATGCCAACCAGAAATACACAACAGATGCGGTTTCTGCGGCAATATTTAAAGAAATATGTACAAGAGCGGGAGTTCCGACACAGGAATTTGCTAACCGTTCAGATATTCCGGGTGGTTCAACACTTGGAAATATAGCTAACTGCCATGTGTCAATGAACACAGTAGATATCGGGCTTGCGCAGCTTGCGATGCACTCACCTTACGAGACAGCAGGAATTATGGACACAGAATATATGATAAAGGCAGTAAAAGAATTTTTTGAGACAGCCATTGTGACTAACAGCAACGGCACATTTACATTAGAATAACAGAAAGATACAGTATATGAGCAATACTATATATATGGCCCCGATGGAGGGACTTACAGATTTTACATACAGAAATGCCTATGAGAAAACATTTGGAAAAGGCAGAATTACAAAATATTTTACACCGTTTATCTCACCTAATAAGTCAGAGAATTTTCTTGCAAGAGAAATAAGAGACATAGACCGCGGGCATAATAAGGATACATATACGGTTGCACAGGTCATGACTAATGAAGCTAAGGATTTTATATGGACGGCAAAAATGCTTTATGAAAAATACGGCTACAGCGAGATTAATCTTAATGCCGGCTGTCCGTCAGGCACAGTTGTTTCAAAGGATAAAGGCTCAGGAATGCTTCGCGACACAGAAAAGCTTGACCGTTTTCTTGATGAGGTGTTTGAGGATGCATTTATAAGAGAGAATATTAAGGTTTCGGTCAAGACACGAATCGGTGTTGAAGATGATGACAGTTTTCCACAGATAATGGAGGTGTATAATTCTTATCCTCTTGAGGAGCTTATTGTTCATCCGAGAGTGCGTACGGATTACTACAGAAATGAGCTGCATCTTGACGCTTTCCGATACGCAGTGGATAACAGCAGGAATAAATTAGTGCTTAACGGAGACATATTTACAAGGAAGAATTTCCTTGAGATGAAGGAGATGTTCCCGGAGGTTGATACATTTATGCTTGGAAGAGGGCTTATCGCAGACCCCGGACTGATTAATGTATTAATAGATGATAATCCTGAGGCGATGGTGCGAGACCTTAATGCAGATAAGAAGCTGATGAAAGAGCTTCACGACATGGTATATGCAGCCCGCACAGCCATAATGCCGGGAGATACACATGCCATACACAGAATGAAAGAAATGTGGTGTTATATGGAATATGTGTTTGATGATTGCAAAAAAGAAATCAAGGCAATCAAGAAATCCCAGAGAATGGCTGATTACAAGGCTGCAGTTGATGTGTTCTTCAACAAGGCAGTGCTTGTTGAAAGAAAGAATATTATATTTTCAAAAAAATTCTAAATCAGTGACAGGCAGTATCATATCAGATATTGTCTGTCTTCTTTTTCTGCTGGTGACCTGTCATAAAGGCAAGCACCTGTCTTGGCAGGAATCTGCTGCCCAAAACTCCGGCTTTCATTGTAAATGTCGGAACAATGGTAAGTTTGCCTGTAAACATTTTACAAAGTGCATAATAGGCGCAGTAATCAGCAGGAATTCCTGATAATGCGAACTTTACATTGGCAACATTGTTGAAGTTGGTATCAACAGGACCTGGACAGAGCATGCTTATGTGAACGTTACTCTTTAAGTCGCGCAGTTCCCCGTGTATTGCAGTAGTGAGGCTTGTCACATAAGCCTTGGTTGCATAATAGGTAGACATATATGGTCCACCAGGAAGCAGCCCGGCACTTGACGCCACATTCATGATGTAGCCCCTGTCACGTTGTATAAAGCCCGGAAGTACGGCCTTTGTAAGTATATGCACAGCTTTAATATTAACATTAATCATGTTGATATCATTCTTTAATTTTGTTTCAGCAAATGTGCCAAGTTCGCCGAATCCGGCATTATTAATCATAATATCAAGTGGATACTGACGAAGCTTCCTTCCAAGCTTTACGCATGATTTCTCATCAGACAAGTCACATGTGATACATTTGCATCTGACAGCAACATTATCAGCAATTTCGTGAAGTGCCGCTGTGTTTCTTCCAACAAGAATCAGGTCATATTCAAGGTCTGAAAGCAGATATGCAAATTCTTTTCCGATGCCGGAAGATGCTCCGGTAATACAAGCAAGTTTCATAAGAAGACTCCTTTCTTTTTAATTCATGTTTGTGCAGTTTAAGCCATACAGCCGCCGCTATAATGAGAATCCGCCGATGAGGTCATGAACATTCGTCCGTCGCTGCAAAGCAGAAATGCACTTTTAGATTTCAAGAATTCAATTTCAAAATATTGATTGAACCTATAAGAATACAAAGATTTTATGTCTTATAGGCACAAACTGGAAATATTTTTTCTGAAAAGCTTCAATGTTCATAAATATGCCTATAAATATTGAACCGATAATAATCTTATAGGAAGTGTATGTAAGTATTATATCAGATTTGTGCAATATATGCTATACAGCCGAACCGCCATTAACAAAATCCACCATTGGCAGCAGGCAGTCAGCAACCTTCTCATATCACAATATAACATTGACACACCTCCCCGCCGGGCTTAAAATTATTCTTTAAATAAAGCCTGCTAAAGAGGCGTTCATAATGTAGTGTTATACAGGGAGGAATTGATGACAATAAAGAATGAAACAGCATTCACAAAGGAATGTATGGAAGGTGCCATGCGTGCCAGTAATTTTGATAACAGCAGATATAAGGCATTTAAGCTTATTTACAATATGTTCGGACTTATATTCGGAATGATGATGATAAGAGAGCTTGTTCTTAAGATGACAGGAAATGAGCAGGCTGATACATTTATGATAGTGCTGTTTGGATTGGTGGCGGTAGTATTTCTGTATATAGGAATGATTGGAATGGATAAGAGTAATAAAAAGAAATTCCATAATATATATGGAAAGATGGTAGGAATTAAATTCTCATATGAGATAGATGCAGAGAATATTATTATTACAGATGAAGAAAACGACAGTGACACATTCAGTTGGAATGATATTGTGAAATGGAATCAGGATCCTGATAATATATATCTGTTTGTTGGGAATGATAATTGCCTGGTCGTAAGCAAGAAAGGGTTTATCCAGGGAAGTGCAGATGATCTGAGGCAGCTTGCTGATGCTGTAATTGGTATGAGAAATGAGACAGGAAACAGCCAGCAGAAAATTGACAAACACTATTAGTAGCAGATATAATATCTTCATCTGCGTTTAGCTATGCGGGAAATAATCAGGAGGAGGAAAGCCATGAACAATCAGGAAATGATGGAACTTTCAACAGTAGATAAGAGCGATTTTGAGGAACTTGTAAAAGAGTGTACAGCCTCAGGTATAATCGATCAGAATCTGTATACAGAGTATGATGTAAAGAGAGGTCTTCGTGATAGCAATGGTAACGGCGTACTTACAGGTCTCACAGAGATATCAGATGTATTAGGTAACCAGAGTGTTCACGGAAGAAAGATACCTGTAGACGGAGAATTATATTTTCAGGGATATAATGTTGAGGAGCTTATCAAGAGAAGCAGCCTTGACAGATTCAGATTTGAGGAAGCAACATATCTTCTGTTATTCGGAGTACTTCCAGACAAGGATCAGTTAGACAGATTCATAAGAATCTTAACAGATCTTCAGGAACTTTCAGGAGCATTCATCAGAGATGTTATTATGAAAGCTACAAGTACTAATCTTATGAATTCGCTTATGAAGAGTATCTTAAGTCTTTATTCGTATGATGAGAAGCCGGATGATATTTCAATTCCTAATGTATTAAGACAGAGTCTTCAGCTTATAGCCAAGATGCCTCTTCTTTCAGTATATGCTTATCAGTCATACAGACATTTTAAGCTTGATGGAACACTTATGATAAAGAATCCTAAGAAAGGTTATTCAACAGCCGAGAATATCCTCTATATGTTAAGAGATGACGGAGACTTTACAGAACTTGAAGCAAAGGTACTTGATATTTGTCTTGTTCTTCATGCAGAGCATGGTGGTGGTAATAACTCAACATTTACAACTCATGTTGTTACTTCATCAGGAACAGATACATATTCAGCAATAGCTTCATCAATCGCTTCCCTTAAAGGACCTAAGCATGGTGGTGCTAACTTAAAGGTTCAGGAAATGTTTACAGATATTAAGGCACATTGCAGCGATTGGGACAATAAAGATGAGATATGTACATATCTTAACAAGATCCTTGACAAAGAAGCATTTGACCATGCCGGACTTATCTATGGTATGGGTCATGCGGTATATACTAATTCAGATCCTAGAGCAGTTATTCTTAAGAAATTTGCAAAACAGCTTTCAGAAGAGAAGGGGATGCAGAAAGAATTTGCATTATATGAACTTGTTGAGAGCGAGGCAGGACAGCTTATCATGAACAAGAGAAAGATGTTTAAACCAGTCTGTGCCAATGTCGATTTCTATAGTGGATTTGTATACACAATGCTTGGTATTCCAGAAGAAATGTTTACACCAATGTTTGCAACTTCGAGAATTTCAGGCTGGTGCGCACACAGACTTGAGGAACTTGTTAATGCAGGTAAGATTATCCGTCCTGCATACAAATATGTTGGACATCACAGACCATATGTTGATATGGACGAGAGATAATTACGTTTAATGGAGTAGTAAAATTATGTCACAGTACAAGGTTAAGAAGCTGGACCACCCGATTCACTGTACAGTTGAAGTGCCTGGTTCAAAGAGTATTACTAATAGAGCGCTGCTTATGGCAGCTTTATCACAGGGTGAATGTACCCTTAAAGGAGTTTTGTTCAGTGACGATTCGAGACATTTTCTTTTAAGTCTTATCGCACTTGGATATATTATCGAAGTAAACGAAGTTGAACGATATGTTATCATTCATGGACATGGAAGAGATATTCCTAAGAAGAGAGCAACAATCAATGTGGGAAGTGCCGGAACAGCGGCAAGATTCCTTACAGCCATGCTTGCATTATCAGATGGTGAGTACACAATTGAAGCTTCTGAACAGATGAAGAAAAGACCAATGCTTCCGCTTTTTGAAGCATTACAGAGCATGGGAGCAGAGTTTGAGTTTCTTGAGAAAGACGGACATCTTCCAGTTAATGTAAAGGGTGCGGCATATGGTGGAAAGAAACCACAGAATAATGTATCAATAAGTATAAGTGAAAGTACACAGTTCTTAAGCGCACTTATGATGACATCTCCTATGCTTGAAGAAGGAATACATGTTCATATTACAAGTAATAAAACAGAAGGTTCATATGTGCGTATAACAGCTAAGATGATGGAGCAGTTTGGCTGTGTGGTAGACCATGAAGGCGCAGAATATATAGTTCCGGCTGGTTCTGGATATTATCCACAGACATATTATATTGAACCGGATGTTTCAGCAGCATGCTACTTCTATGCAGCAGCAGCACTTACAGGCGGAACAGCTATCGTTAAGGGAGTACATTCTAACTCAATGCAGGGTGACCTTAAGTTCATAGATGTGCTTAAGCAGATGGGCTGTGCTGTGACAGAGGAACGCGAGGGTATATGTGTCAGCGGACCTAAGGATGGAGAATATTGCGGTGTGGATGTTGATATGAATGATTTCTCGGACCAGTCAATGACACTTGCGGCTATTGCTCCATTTGCAAAGACTACTACAGTTATCAAGAATATTGAACATATACGATTACAGGAATCAGACAGAATTGAGGCTATGGTCAACGAGCTTAACAATCTTGGCGTTGATGTCAAAGAGGGAAGAGACCGTATAGAGATATCTCCAGCCAATGTTAAGCCGGGTGTTGTTGACACATATAATGACCACAGAATGGCGATGTCATTTGCATTAATCGGACTGCGTGTTGATGGCATAATAATTGATAATTATGAGTGCTGTTGTAAGACATTTGAGAACTATTTTGAAGTACTTGAAAAGGCATGTGCACAATGAAAATACTTTTATACAGATGGAAGGTGTTCAATCAGGATGATGTAAAGTCTGCGATTGAATATTTCGGATATGAAGTACATGATTACACAGAAACAGTAATAGATAAGGATGATGAGACCGGCTTTAAGCTCCGTGACTATGCGGAGCTTAGGCAGGTCTTTTCTGCATACGACTGTGTTTTTTCACTTAATTATTTTCCACATGTATCGGATTTATGTGAAGAGCTTGGAAAAAAATATATTGCATGGACGGTAGATAGTCCGCTTATATCACTGTATCATCAGTCATTATTTAATAAATGTAATTATATATTTATATTTGACAGATTTTATTGTGAGGAACTAAAAAATCTTGGGGCAGAACATGTGTGGTATCTTCCGCTTGCTGTAAACTGTTCCCGTGTTGGTAAGATAACAGGTTCGCTTACTGCTGATGAACGGAACAAATGGCACAGTGAAGTATCATTTGTCGGAGGAATGTATCACAGGAATTCTTATGATGAAATAAAGGATAGGTTGCCGGAATATTTAAGAGGGTATTTTGATGCGGCAATGGCAGCACAGATGGAAATCTATGGTGACAGCATATTTGATAAAGTGCTTACAGTTGATATACTTGAAAAGTTATGTGAGCTTATAGATTTTAAGCAGGATGAAAGAGCATTTTCAGATATTGCACTTGTGTTTTCATCAACATTTTTAGGTTTCAAACTTGCTAATATAGAGAGGGTGCAGATACTTAACAAGCTTGCAAAGCATTTTCCAACAGACCTCTATACGGATGACCCGGATAAGGAGCTTATAGGAGTTAATCTTAAGGGTGCAGTTAATTATATGACAGATATGCCTAAGGTGTTTAATTGCAGCAGGATTAATATTAATCCTGTAATGCGCAATATCCGTACGGGAATTCCGCTTCGGGCGTGGGATATTGTGGGTGCAGGCGGATTTCTTATGACCAGTTTTCAGCTTGAATATATGGATTTTTTCGAGAATGGAAAAGATTATGTTTATTACGAAAGCCATGATGACCTGTTAAGAAAGACAGAATATTATCTTAATCATGAGGATGAGCGTGCGCAGATTGCAAGAAATGGACATGAAAAAGCAGTGAAGTTTCATTCGTATGAAAGGAGAATGGAGTTCATACTTGATAAATGTGGTATGTTAAAGCACTAAAGTTCAATTTTAGCAGTTTACTATATTGAAATGTGCATATATGACCATTGTTGAAAATAAATATATATGGTATTATAAAAAAGGTTGAGACAACAACCATACAATATTATAACTTTTACTTTCAGGAGGGAAAAGAAATGAGTTTTTGCAAGTATTGCGGAAGACAGTTACAGGACGGAGAAGTCTGTACATGTCAGCAGGCACAACAGTCAGCCGGAGCAGCACAGCCTCAGCAGGAATTTAACCAGCAGGCAGCGCAGCAGACATTCCAGCAGGGAGCAGGTCAGCAGACATATCAGCAGGCACAGCAGGGATTTAATCAGCAGCAGGCTTCACAACAGATGGACGCTGTTAAGAAGGCGGGAGCTAATGCAGCCCTTGATTATGTTAATGTATTGAAGGGATTGTTTACATCACCGGTAGAAACGGTATCAGCATTTGTTGCTAAAGCTAATGTTATTATGATTGCAATACTTATTGGTGGTCAGGCAATTATTAACATGCTTACAAGATTATTTGATATGTTAATTGCTAACAGTAAGGCAAAGGTTACAACAGGAAGTAAAGAGCTTGACAGCTTACTTTCATCTTACTACAGCTCATATACTAATACCAAGCCATATCCAGCAGGCTCAATATTTAAGAACATGCTTCTTGAGATTCTTCTGGTAGCAGTAGCGGCAGCTGTAATTGCACTTGTGGTTATGCTTCTTGCAAAGGCATTTAACAAGGCTAATGTTACATATATGCAGGGCCTTGCAGTATATGCCATTACAGCAGTACTTGGTATACCAGCAGAGTTACTAAGCTGGGTAACAGGTCTTACATCAGTAGGATTCATTGACAGAATATCTTCATGCGTAACAGTATTTTCTAATGTAGCAGGATATGCATTTGTATACATAGCAATCCGTGCATTATGCAAGGATGAGAAGAAGATACCTCTTATAATGGCAATCTCATATGTTGCAGTTAATTTCCTTACATGGGTATTAAGACTTATGTTCTAATTAACAATTTGATAATT
>UMJE01040474.1_pt1 | contig 10663 bp, 20 predicted proteins | sample 1965971 | NCBI WGS metagenome assembly UMJE01 (sample SAMEA4836143, study PRJEB28245) | human gut metagenome | biome: gut microbiome; material: fecal sample | place: Denmark | collected 2008 | reverse complement strand
GTCTGAACTCTCTCGTCTTCATTCTCCCCATCCGTGAATGTGATTTTCGTCTCAATCTGGTAGAATTTCTTTTCATTCGGTTTAGATTCTTCGTCACTATCTTCCGTCTCATCGTCCATTTTGTCAACGTATTCTGCCATAGTGATTTCATTTTTGAGATAGGCAAGCGAAGCATCGTCAACCTTACGTTCTTTCAAGTTGTCAGTAAGAATTACGCAGGAATCGAACTCCTTTATCATTGTCAAGGTGAATCCAAACTGGTAATTAAGTTCAATGTAGTCTTTCAAGATAAGGCAAGTATTCTCTAGCCCAGTGGCATACAACAAGAATTTATACTTCTTGTCGCTTATTTGCGCTTGTGCAAGATAAGGATATAAGAACTTGTTCTCATTCTCGAACGCCAAGCGGTTCTGGTTGCTGACTTCCACTTCCTTGATGCCGTCAGCTTCCATACTGAAACGAATTTTCGCCAAAGTGTCTTGGTCTATCAGCGTGCCACGGTCAAAAAGAATTTCATTCCGTTCGATGGTTACTGTTTCACCTGTATCTTCATCAATGAAAGATTCCTCCCATGTTTTGAGGACACGTTTTGCAAGGTACATGTTGAGCATCTTTTTCGGGTCAGATGTCACATACCTGATTTCTGTTTTTCTTGTTTCTATCATAACTAAATAAATTCTTGATTTCTTTGTATTTCCTGCTGTTCCTCAAATTTCCAACAATATCCACCTGCTGTTTTTCTTTTGTTGTTACAACATTGTGAGATATTTTGAAAATTTATGCCGGTATCTCTACAAGCGTCCATTAATGTCAAATGTCGCTTTATAAAAGCTCCATTCTTATCTAATTGAATAACTACTTTACCTTGAGATACGGCCCTTCTTCTTTGGGCAGTACCATAACTCAAATTATAAGCGTGAGTACACCATTCCAAATTAGACAAGCTGTTATTGCTTTTGTTTTCATCTTTATGATTTACAACTGAATACCTATGAGGATTGGGTAAAAAAGCCTCTGCTACTAAACGATGAATGTTAAGTGTATGTGAGCGTCCGCCTTTGAATAGGTTTACACATTTATATCCACATCTATCTTGTAGTTTAAGGATATGCGGCTTTTTCTTCATTAATTCACCATTTTGTAGTCTTACGTAACTGCATATAGATTTAATTCTACCCCTGTCTGATACTTGATATAAACCTTCATATCCGACAACATCTTTCCATATTTCTGCCATTATAAATAATCTTTATTTCGTCCAATCTCTATTTCCATTAGTTGAATCAATCTATCTTCATCAGCAGAAGGTAAATATATTCCGCATTCAGCACTTGCCCAATTACGAAAACGGGTAATACTTGTACTCATTTCTGCACTATCTAAATCAGCAGAGCTGCGCAATATCTTTATCCGTCCCAAATACTTGTCGTCTCTCTCACGAATGAAAATGGATGGATTAACAAGCTTTTTATAATACTGTTGCTTCACCCACTCCAACGTGTTTCCGGTCTCACACGCAAAGTAACCTAAAATCACATGCAAATATTTATTGCTTTGCAGGCTTCTTTTAGGCTTTTTCTCTGTGAGTTCTACAACCTTACCGCTTTCTGCGAGCTTTGCAGAACGAGCCTTAAATTGCTCTTTCTGCAAAGGGTTTGAAGTATCGTAAAGGGACATACATTAAAAAGGTAAATCGTCCTTTGCATTACCATTCGCATCAACCGGAGGTGGGAAATTCTACGGCTGTTGCTGATAAGTCGGTTGCGGTGTAGGTTGTTGAATTGGTTGCTGTGCCAGTGTAGCTTGTGAGGATTGCGACACACCGCCACGCGCATCTATTTTGTAACACCGAATAGACGCCATACGTTTGAATTCTCCGTCTTGATTCATCCAAGAACGCCCTTGTAAGACAAATGATACAGTAACAACATCACCCTGATTAAAGCGGTCGAGTTCTGCACACTTATCGCCTGAAAACTCTAAGGGAATAACATTCTCATACTCGCTACGCTCTCCCGTATAAGGGTCGTAAGTGGTAGCATCCAAGATAAACTCCCGTTTTGTAAATGAGGAACCACCGTTTTTGGATGGTATTTGAACGGTTTGTCCGATTTCGATTATCCGTCCGGTTATTTGGTTTGCCATTAATTTTCTCCTCCAAAAATCTTTTTATCGGTTATAAGTTCTCTGTTTTCTTCCAAAAACCGGATAAATTCCTCACAATGATTAGTGAGAATAGGAATATCACGTTCTGGATTGAAAACGTATGTTTCTGTATAGGTATCTACCACAAAACCGCCTTTATTGAACTCTACAATGTTGTACTCAAATGTCCGTACATCCGAACCGTTCTTCATCAAAGCGTAAGGATAAACCAAATGTTGATGGTGGTCTTTGAACTTCCCTACGGTATAGCTTCCGGTTGTTTTGATGTCGTGGACGCTGGCTGACATCAGTTCGTCAATTACCCCATAAACCAAAACATTGCCGTATGCGGTTGGAAGAATCGCTTCTACTCTTTGTTGGGTTAATGCGCCTTTGTAGTAATTGGCAAATTCTCGGCAAAGAGAAATGGGAAAAACAAATGTGCGGTCATTGTAAACAACCGTATAGCAAGTATTATCTTCGTTTCGCTCTACATCCATACCGTTCGGCTTGCGATTTTCTATAAGAGCGTCCACTAACTCATTAAAGGCTGTGCCCTTGTCGGCCGCTTCACTGTCGAAAGGTTTACGATTGATACGGTCTATCAGTTCTTGAAACTGCAATTCGTGAAATTCTTCGGGAGTATGGGGAGGATTTTCGCTCCATCCCCAATACTTTTCCCAAATTACATCACTATTCAGATATCCCCAATAGGCATCCAATAATGTTGCATATATACAGTAATTAAGCTGCTGGTTTTTCATAAGTCTTTGTCTCTTTATTGGGAACAAGCCCTAATGCTTTTGCTTTATTATTAATAAGCACTTTTGCCGCAACCATCGAACTACCTATATGTTGAAATTCACCAAGCCTTGATAACAAGTCATTGATGGATTCTGCGTCTGTCACCAGCTCAACCTGCTCTTTGATTTCCTCCATCACCTTATCGTATTTCTCCTGTGCTTCTTTCTTGGCGGCGAGCATCCCAAGGTAAGAGTTAATAATCTTCGAGGCGATAAAGTCGTTCTTGGCAGTTGGATTACCGTTCCTGTCAAGGATAGTCGGCACTTCCATTACTGAAGGAAGATTGCAGGTATTCTTTCCGTCATTCCTTGATGTCGGATCGAAAGTGATAGTACGTCTTTGAACGCCTCTTTCGCTTTTCATTTCAAGATAACCGAGCAAATCCAATTCGGTAACGATGGAGTTGTAGGATTTTTCACGTAAGGCAGGAATGAACACCGTATCATCACCTTCTTTTCTTGTGTCACGATGGGCAACGAAAATGATGTGCTTGTTCAGACTTGAGAGTGTTCTTGTCATCCAAGAAAATTCAGCATTGATACCACTCCAATCCCGGATAGACGGTTGGCGGTTACCACATTTATAAGTAATGATGAAATCCATCATTTTACCGATGGTATCAACTACGATTGTCTGATAAGCTGACAAATCTTCCTGCAAGACCTGTTGAACATCACTCCAAGAAGTGACCTGTACTGTGTCTATGTTTTCCAAATGTGCCATATTCATACGTTTCACCCCGTTATCGAAATCCAATAACAAAGGTTTCGGAGCACTCAGTGCCACAGTTGATTTTCCCATACCAGCCTGGCCGTAAATCATCATTTTCACTGTGGTAGGGATTACTAATTCATTTGATTTTTTGATAAGACTCATAATCGTAAAATTTAAGGGGTTAATTATTCTCTTTCTGTAGAATAGCATCTACATCACTTTTTCGGTACAATCTCTTACCTCCTATTTCCAACCTGCACAAATATCCAATTTTATGCCATCTCCATAAGGTTGACTTATCGGTATGTAGAATCTGACTTGCCTCTTTAATGGTCAAGTAGTCCTCTTCTGGTCTGATGAAAGAGTCCCTGATACCTCTCACTGTCTTTTTTACAAGATGTTCTGCGAACTCTTTCAAATCAGTGGACTTTATAGTCAAAGTAACATTGGCACCACTATTTAAAATATCCTCCATGTTCATTCTCTCACCCTTTCTATATGTTCAATTCTAAATCTTCGTAACCTCCTCATATCACCTTGTTCGTGGCAAAGCGACAGAGAAAATATACACAGTAAGCAACATGCGACGGACACACGGACTATAGACGAAAAATCCATTGTGAGCCTCACACCGGCTATCCGTTCATAAAGCATTGTTGCAAGTTCTCTCCCATTCCGTACATGCAATATTTCAAAAGCCTTTTGCAATTGGTTATTAATCGTGCTAACCGCCCGGCATTTGAAATTGGCGATTTCCTTTTTCTCATACCCTTGTGCATACATCCGTGCTGTAATCTCGCATTCAGGGGTGAGTTCTGTGAATACCCGTTCCATAATCGTGTGAGTTAGATGACTATGACTCCCTTTTTACAACGACAATACCTTTTTTCGGATAAGACTTTGAAGTCCATTTTTTACCCTCAAGAAGATGCTTGGCATTTAGAAGTGATACGTTGTTGCGGATTGTCTCAAGTGAAGATATAGGCAGCTCTATCGTGGCTCCTCTCTTCATGTTTCTCATTTTCTCTTTACTTTCTACTTTTTCCATAAATGTTATATTAGAATGATTGGTGGGCGTTGACGGACTCGAACCGCCAGTCTCCTCAAATAAGGTGTGTTAGCCATTACACCGAACGCCCCAATAAGAAAGGTGTACTATCCTCACAGACCATACACCCAGTACAAACACAAAATAAAACACGACAAAACAGTCCATACTAACACTTTTTACGCAACTCCATACCGGTTATCACTGCGAGTATAACAGACAAGATAAACATTGTGGATGTCAATACAATCCCCGTCATGTACAGAGGACCATCCTTTATTATGGAATTGCATAACATCATTGTCATACACAGCAATACAAGCAATGAAAAAGAGAACATAATTATCTTCATAGCATTGTCATTACAATCAGTTCATCACTGTAGAATTCTACAAAATCATGCTTCCCGAACTCTACCATTACTTTATCCCCATTGATGGCGCAAATCGCCCCAATCCTGCTTTCCCATCCGGGATGCTTGCACTTAACCGGCATACCTATATATGGCATACGTGATTTATACATACTTTTTCCCATAATCGTGTGATTTTAAATTTTACCGCCCGTACAAGGATGAGGTAAAACGGTGCGCACTTCGCTTTGCCCGTGGCTTTTAGTACGGTAGTAGCACTGACCTTTGCTGCAGCCTTGTTCCCCTGAACCAATTCGATTGGCAACATCACGTTATAATCAGGGGATTTTCTTAACTTTGAGGTGTCAAATCTAAAAATTAAGAAGTATGAAACAGTTTATTGAAATTCCCCAAGACGGGGAATCTGTACTGATTAATGTCAATCACATCGCTGCTGTCAAGTCTAAATCATTTGGCGATGAACAAGGATGTGAAATATTTGTCGCTACCCCTTATCAGAGGGAGCATTGGACTGTCGAGACTGGATGCCTAATAATCCAATCCAATTTTTCACTCTCTCATCTTCGCCAGCTGATAGAAGAAGCTCTTTAGAGGTCTTACCGTCAAGAATGAACTCTACCCAGGCTTGAACGGCTTGGGTAGTTGAGTGTGTGCCAACTTTCAGAAGAAGCTCTTTGCGTAACTTCTGTTCTTTTCTCTTTCTGAAATACTGAAGTATTCTTTTAATCATCTTTCTTCTCTATTTTATTATGCGTTAATTTTTCCATTCTATCCCAAATGCTAAAAATGCAATCCGTGTAAGCACCAATCCAATCTTTCCCTGACAATATCCATAATACTAAAAAGAACGGAGTAAACATAGCAAATGAGAGAGATGATAAACAGATAAACACGGCTATTAACAGCCTAATAAAAACATTCATAATTATATAATTTAAAGTTTGTACCTACTGGTCATACTCGCCATGCTAAAGACAGATATTCCTCCTTATTTGTTTCTTATTAGAAACTCTTCAACTTGCTCCTTTAGCGAAATCCCATCATTCAATATTGGTGACAGCTTATCGCAAATTTTCGATAGGTTATCTTCATATAAAGCGATTTTATATGCCCTTTCAATATCTTCATCAGAAAAATTACTCATACCCCGACATATCTTATTTATTGCTTTTCTATATATTATAATTTCCTCATCTGTAATGCTTGTCGGTGAAATTCTGTCAATTATATGCCAATTCAAATAACAACCACCTACAACAATTCCCCAATTTTCAATCCTCTCTATAATACCTTTTTTTGAAGTATCTCCTTTATACAAGACTTTTACTTCATCACCAACTTTGAAATGTTTTTCAATAAAAGTCTCAACAATATCTTGAAAAAACACCGGAATTTCTCTTGCCCATATTTTAGTTTCCATACGCCATATTATTTTAAATTTAGTGCCCGCCATACCTCCAACGGATTGTACCCAGTATCATAGACTGGACGGGCTTATATGTGTCGATGTGCGTGTCGGTCGCCTAATCCGTCATTACTTACACCTCAAAGACTATGGTTACACATCTATTAATTGTTAAACATTGCACAGCTCGCAAGCCCCAACTTGCTTATGTGCGTTCGTTATCTTTGGTTGACCTAAATAGTTTATGAATTACACTATAAAGGCTTTTACACAATGTCAAAGAACTAATCAATAGTGCCCGTGTAGAATATTCACTACGTCTGCACGGGCTGTCGTGCGTGATATAATCGTGTGATTAATCATCGTAAAAGAACTTCTCGCCCGGCTTTCTGAAAAGCCTATAACTTGCATACAAGCAGCCTAATACTATCAATGCCTCTATCATACTGCCATTCTATCAAGTTGAAACTCTATATAATCAATCTCTTCTTGAATAACCTCTAAGGCTTCTTCTTTGGTATCGGTATTACAGAAAGCACAAGCCTCTGTGTCAGACATCTTATCAACTCTATCAAGGTCCATATAAGCCTTATCCAAAGCCTTCTCAAGCCCGTAGGCTTCTACACTGTCACATACTCTATAGTTTCTCATATCAGGCAATTTTTAAAAGGTTAGCTTTCTTGAAACATCTGAACTCACCTACTTCGGTGTCATAATAAGTCTGAACGGTTTCGTTCTTCGCTCTCTTATCAGTACCGGTTACTGCTGGCATCAGTTTCTCACAAAGAGTACCATAGGCTTCACGTATTGAACCATCAACTTTTTGAAAGTAGAACTTTACAATACGGTTCTTCATTTCTGCTTTCAGCTTTAAATTAGCCCAAGCTGTTTTCAGGGCTTCTGACATTGAAAAACCATTCTTTTTCACCATCTGCCAAGCGAGGCTCATGACCTCTTTCATCTGATTTTTGAAATTCGTGCTCATAATCGTGTATTTTAATATGTTTATACTATTGTTCGAATCGTGTAAGTTTATCGATTACCTCTTTGAAGAAAATCATGTAATCACAGTTCTTATTCTCTTTATAATGATTAATCAGCCTATCATAGATGAAGGTGAGAATTTTAATATCATGCAAATTGAGTCCCATATTCTTCTTATTTTAATCGTGTTACCTCTAATACCTTATCTATTCTATTCACATGAGTAGTAAACTTCTTGTTATACATAGTGCCTATTGTTACGGCACTTGACCTTACACCGTTCAGTTGGGTTAAAGAGAACGCAACCACATCACCTACATTCATAGCTTTTAATGTGGGGTGTATAGGCAACTTTTCTTCTATTTTCTTTTCCATATATATTTTATTGATTAATTTTATAATGCAAATGTAGTCTATACTAGACATATATCCAAGTTTTATGAACATTTTAATTGTTAACAAATACAACTTTATTGAACTTAAATAAGTAAAACAATGAATACCAATAAGTTAAACGAATTAATTAATTCAAGTAAACTGAACAAAGTTCAGATTGCAGAAAGATGTGGTGTATCTAGAACTACATTAGATAATGTATTAGCTGGTGCAGATGCTAAAATTAGCACTATTGAATCGTTAGCTAAAGTATTGGGGGTGAGTGTGGGATATTTGTTTGATACTGCAAATGATAAAATACTCTCTATAACTCCAAACAGCGATAGTGAACTTGATTTCTATAAGAAAGAGGTAGAACGACTGCAAACTTTATTGGACAAGCAAAGAAAGTCCACTAAAGTTGTCGTTGAACTCGATGTTGATGATGACGAGTTTGTGAAAATGGGATTGAAAGATAAAGTTATACAGATATTAAATAAGTAAAACTATGGCAGCCCCAAGAGTTTTTGTTAGTTCCACATATTATGACTTACGCCATGTAAGAGATGATATAGAAATTTTCCTGAAAGGACTAGGATATTCTCCTGTTATGCACGATAAAGGAAATGTAACTTATACACAAGGTGGTACTTCATTAGAACAAGCATGTTATAACGAACTAGCTACATGTGACATTGTTGTTTGCATTATTGGAGGTAAATATGGAACACAGTCTTCAGGTAGTGATTTCTCTATTACAATGGAAGAACTACAAGAAGCCATCCACAAACGAAAAAAGATTTATGTTTATATTTTGAAAGATGTGTATGGTGAGAATTTTACATATATAAGAAATAAAGATACAGGGAACTTTAAGCCATACCATGTAGATGATATACGGGTACATGAATTTATCGCACTAATAAAGAACGCTTTGAAAAATGCACCAATTCAATCTTTCGAATCTGTTTCAGATATCACATCTAATTTGCGTCAACAATTTGCCGGAATGTTCCAACATCTTCTTACTAAAGAAGCTACTGCAACTGAAACCAAAACATACTTTGATTTACAAGATGTGACTTCACAAATCAAAAGCCTAATAACTAATTTATCAGAGGAACAAACAGATTTTTTTCAAAAATTTAATGCCTGTATATTAGCTCCTTCTTTTCCTTTACGACATTTACTTAAAATACTTGGAATTAATAATTTCAAACTTTTCGCCCCAAATAAAGAGGCTATAATTGAATTCTTAAACAAAATAGGGTACAGAGAGATTCCTCCTACATTACCATTTGGAGAGCCATGTATTTTAGAAAAAAATGATGGCGAATACACACATCAAATAGTGTTAGACGATGAGCTGTTTGAAAAAAAAGGAAATGTAAAAGATATAAGAGATACTAATATTATAGAAAAGTATATTCAGTATACGGTTCAAAGAAATTCGATAACAACTGATGATTTGCCATTTTAATTATCATAGAGGGCATTCTCAAAAAACAAAAGCACTATGGAATTAAATATTGAATTAGTATATTACCAACTTTTCAACAAAGAGATTCATTATGCTGAGATTGAAAATGCAAAGCATTTCCACAATCTAGGAAAAGAATGCAGCCCTAAACAATTATGTGCTATTTCTATAAAGGAAAATAACAAGATTTTCCTTCAAGAATTAGAAGAAGCAGTAATACCAAGAGGATATGAATATTGTGATTATTGGCTAAGAGGGCTATTAAGTAGTTATGTAAAAAGAAAGAGCTTGCAAAATGGTGACACTCCATATTTTCTCGAATATTATACTTCGTGGTTAAATAACACAAGGTTAATATTAAATGGAAAATATCCAATAGTACAAAAGTGGTGTGATGAATATGAGGCTTTTATAAAAAATGAGTCGCAATTTGGACGAAAAATAGAAACTATGATTAATAATAGCAATGACAAGGTATTTATTGTTCATGGACATGATGATGGTGCAAAAGAATCAGTAGCGAGATTTCTTGAAAATTTGGGTTTATCAGCTATTATATTACATGAACAAATAGACGGTGGTAAAACTATCATTGAAAAGATTGAAAGTTATACCAATGTAGGATATGCAGTAGTCCTATACACTCCATGTGACAGAGGAGGAAAAAATAGCAGCGATGCAGAGTTAAAGCCACGAGCGAGACAAAATGTAGTGTTTGAACATGGTTATTTAATTGGAAAATTAGGAAGAGGAAGAGTTTGTCCTTTAGTGAAAGGCGATATAGAGAATCCCAGTGATATATTAGGCGTTGTTTATAAAAAGATGGATGATAACGGAGGGTGGAAATATGAAATTGCGAAAGAGATGCGTGCTATCGGATACAATATAGACATGAATAAAATTAAATAAATAGCCTAAAATAATAATAGGGAGAGTTTGAAAATCCCGATGTGTTCAAAGAATTAAAGAACAAACTAAATAATTAAAGCTATGATTAACTTTTAACCATTGTACTCCTCATATTCGGAGTACTGCAAATTATCCTCTTTTTCAAAGTATGGGGAATGACAAACGATGTCAAAGAGATACGAAACAAGTACCTCAAAGACGAGGATGAGAAACGAAGACAAGAAGCAGAATACGACCCAACTCCCAAAATCAGCGGTGGGGTTAAAACAACAATATAGCCGGAATTATTCCCGGCTTTTTCTTTCCCTATTCGCAAGTTGTGCAAATGTTGTGCAGATAGTATAAAAAGAAAATGCTAACAAGTTATCAATGAACCTATTAGCATTCTTCCTTGTGATTCCGTTGCGATTCGAACGCAAGACCCAC
>UMJE01044527.1_pt1 | contig 10693 bp, 8 predicted proteins | sample 1965971 | NCBI WGS metagenome assembly UMJE01 (sample SAMEA4836143, study PRJEB28245) | human gut metagenome | biome: gut microbiome; material: fecal sample | place: Denmark | collected 2008 | reverse complement strand
CCGAGAGGCTCAAAAATACGAGGATAGAGATAATCAATAACACTCATACCCGTAACCTTAGTGATAATGGCAGAAAGCATCGTGGTATTTTCACTTATATAATTAAACTTGGTATTAGGCGGAAGAAGAAAAGGAGCATTGAAAAAGTTTTGAACCCAATCCGTACCACCTTTTTGGTCAAGCACGGTAATAAGTTTATCCGAATGCATTGTAAGAAGCATCCTGACGGTAATCATTCTGTTAAACGGGCGCTTACTCATTAAATATTCAGGAAAAAACTTAACAACCCTGTCATTAAGATTAATAAGTCCCTCACTTACTGCAAAGCCGACAGCAGTCGACGTAACGCTTTTGCTCATAGAATAAAGTACGTGAGGAATATCTTTATTATACGGCTTAAAAAAGCCTTGAGCGCAGACCTTGTCGTGCCTTACAACTGTAAAGCTTTGAAGTCCTAAATTATTCTCATTTATTTCATTAATAAAAGCTGTAATAGCACTGCTTTTTACACCGACTTGTTCCGGTGTGCAATGTTCCAAATTGCAATCCTTAAGTCTTTCCATAACGTACCCCTTAATAAAATTATTACTATGCTTAATATACACCTTTTCGCTTATTTTTTCAACATATTGTATAATATTTTAAATTGACATTTTAAATATTATGTATATAATTATAATTAGATTTGTATATCTCGGCATAAAAATATGTCCTGAAAGGTAAAATAAATGAAAAACAGACTGAAAAAACTGAATATATTTTTCATAGTGCTTTGTATAATTATTTCGTCAATTATTCCTACAGCGGCATTTGCGGCAAGCGAGGATGATTTGAGGTCAAGCGTTGTAAGCATTGCAAGCGATGAGGTCGGCTACACAGGTACATCGTCATATTCAAAATACGGCGATTGGTACGGTTATCAAGGCGGATGGTGCACAACGTTTGTATTATGGTGCTTTAATAAAGCGGGAAAGCAAAACGGCGTTACATTAAACGGTGTAATCATTCCTCGTGGCGGAAACTGCAGCAGTATGATTAGCTGGTTTAAGGATAAGGGCAGATATTATTCCCCGTCAAAATACACCCCAAAAAGCGGCGACCTTATCTTTTTTGACTGGACGGGCAGCGGCACAGCAGACCACGTAGGCATAGTCAATTACACCTCAGGCACTACTGTTTACACTATTGAGGGCAACTGTTCAGGAAAGGTTAAAGCAAGAGAATATACTAAAAAAGGTTCAAAGCCTTACAACAATATCAGTTCAATTATCGGCTACGCAAGCCCAAAATTTTCTTCGGTTTCAGGCTCTTCAGCCGGCAAAACAACAACCAAAAAGCATACTACAACGAAGAAAGCAAAAACCACTAAGAAAGCAACCGCTTCTAAAAAGGTTACTACAAAGAAAGCAACTACTGCTAAATCCACCACAAAAAAGACTGCAACCAAAAAGGAAACAACTAAGGCAACAACCACAACGCAAGCTGCCACAAAGGCGAATGCAAAAACAACAACCGAGCAAAGCGAAAGCGCACCGCTTACAAATCTTCAGATTTACGCTTCAAAATATGATTTGCAAATCGGCGACACGGTTAAGCTTGACTATTCGGTTGAGCCGTCAAACACAAATGCCGTAGTCGGTTATTTTTGCGATCAGGAAGGAATAATCGACATAGGTGCAAACGGTGAAATCACCGCAATCGGCAACGGAACGGCTACCGTTGTTGTTTGTGCAAATGACGATTTATATGCGCAGTGCGACTTTGTTGTTACCGACGCTGTCGGCGAGGTTACAACTGTCGGCGGCTCAAACGAGGAAAGCAGAAAGGTGGTTGACACACGAATTGACGTATCCACCACACGGGCAAATGCGCAAAGCGTATTAACAAGGCTCGGCGTTAATGTAAATATGCTTTCGCAAAATAAGCAATTATACATAGTTCCCGCTTCGATAGCAGGAGTTACGGTATTTATTTCAATTTTCATTGCAATTACAAAGAAGATTAAGAAAAAGAAAAAATAACTTTAAAGGAGATACAAATTTATGTTATTCAAACCTGAATATGATGAAAACGGCAAAAAAATTCTTTGCGAAATGAACGGCATCAATTCTGAAATGCTTATGGACATTTACGTTAAGAAAATGAAAAAGGGTGAAGTGCTTGAAATATGCGAGGATAAAAACGAATGTGCAATTTTGCTCCTTTCAGGCGACGTTACCTTTAAAGTGGAAGATGAAATAAACGAACGCTGCAAGAGAAAAAATCCTTTTGAAAAAAAGCCTTACGCAATTCATTTTTGCAAACAGGTTAAGGCGAGTGTTACCGCAAACGAGGACAGCGAAGTGCTCGTTCAAATGACAGATAATGAAAAAACCTGGAAAAGCGAATTTTACAATCCTAACAATTGCCTTTATCAAGAGTTTGGCAAGGGGCAATGGAACGGCACGGGCCACAGGATTGTATCAACAATGTTTGACCTTGACAATGCACCTGAGTCAAATATGGTTATGGGCGAAGTGTTCAACCAACCGGGACGTTGGTCAAGCTATCCGCCTCATCATCACCCGCAGCCTGAACTTTATTATTATCAATTCGACCATCCGGAGGGATTCGGTGCAGGCTTTGAGGGCAACACACCTTACAAAACAGAAAACGGAAGTTGCCTTTGCATAAGAGGCGGCAATGCTCACCAGCAGGTTACGGCACCGGGATATGAAATGTATTATGTTTGGCTTATTCGTCATCTTGACGGCGACCCATGGGATAAAACAAGAATTTATGTTCCGGAGTATGAATGGCTCGCAAACGCAGATTAATTCTTTAAATATATTAATTTTATGCATAAATATACAGCAAATATTCCTAAAATATTGACTTTATGCGATTATTGTGATAAATTATTGACACGGTTAGAAATAATCGTGTCTTTTATTATGTCATTAAAAACAAAATACGGAGGAAAATAAGATGAAATTAACAAAAAAAATTTCTGCTGTTGTTCTTGCCACTCTTATGGCAGTAGTTGCAATCTTTGCAGGCTGTTCATCAACAAAGAGCAATGACGACAGTAAGACAAACACTGAATCAACCACATCTGCCGCTAAGGTTAAGGTTGTTGACATTGAGCTTTCAAGCGAAGAGTATGCTTTTGGTGTAGACAAGAAGCAGCCTGAGCTTAAGGAAAAATGCAACGAGCTTCTTAAGGAAATGAAGTCAAACGGCGAGCTTGATGAAATCAGCAATCACTACTTCGGTAACGGTGAGCCTCAAGGCGTTACTTCTGCTAAGCAGGATAAGTCAAAGGACCAGCTTGTTGTTGCAACAAATGCTGAGTTTGCACCGTTTGAGTACAAAGAGGGCGACAAGTTCTACGGTATTGATATGGAAATCGCTAAGCTTCTTGCCGATAAACTTGGCAAAGAACTTGTAATCGTAGATATGGCTTTCGATGCTGTTCTTCTTTCAGTTCAGCAGCAAAAAGCTGATATCGGTATGGCAGGTCTTACAGTAAACCCTTCAAGAGCAAAGCAAGTTGATTTCTCTGATTCATACTATTCAGCATCACAGAAAGTTATTTGCAAGGCTGACGACACAACATTTGACAACTGCAAGACTAAAGAAGATGTTGACAAAATTCTTAAGAGTTTTGATTCATCAGTTCTTATCGGCGGTCAGACAGGCACAACAGGTCAGTCATACGTTCAGGGCAACGACGAATTCGGCTTTGAAAAGCTTGGCGCAACCTGGAAGGGCTATGCAAACGGTTCACTTGCTGTTCAGGATTTAATCAACGGCGGTATCAAATATGTTATTATTGACGCTGCTCCTGCACAAGCAATTACTAACGCTATTAACGCCGTAGCATAAATCAATTAAAAGATTGCCCATTCAAAAAGAATGGGCATTTTTTATAATATGAATATGAGGATTTATTAATGAATTTTGAAAAGAAATTTGAAGTGTTTTGGAAATTCTTTATTGACAACGGCGGCTACAATGTTGTTATTGAAGGCTTAAGAAACACTCTTATAATTGCTATACTCGGCCTTGTAATAGGTATCATTATAGGTACACTTATTGCAACAGTAAGAGTAGTACCGAAAACAAGCGGCGTCTTAAAGGTGCTTGATGTGCTTGCAAAGTTTTATGTAAGTTTCTTCAGGGGTACGCCTATCGTAGTTCAGCTTCTTTTGTTCTATTATGTGCTTATGCCGCTTCTTTCAATTAATTTAAAGAGCGTGCCGGTTGCCGTTATTGTTTTTGGATTAAACTCCGGCGCTTATATTTCAGAAATTATGAGAGCAGGTATTCTCTCTGTTGACCCTGGTCAAATGGAGGGCGGCCGTGCTGTAGGCTTAAGTTACGGCACAACAATGATGAAAATTGTTATTCCGCAGGCTGTTAAAAATATTCTTCCGACCCTCGGCAACGAATTTATTTCTCTTATTAAGGAAACCTCGGTTGTCAGCTTCGTAGGCGCAACAGACCTTTATCTTGCATTCCAGCGTATCGGTTCTAACACATACGACTTTATGGTTCCTTATCTTGTAATGGCTGTTATTTACATTGTAATGGTGTTTATAATTTCTACTCTTATCAAAATTATGGAAAGGAGTTTGAGAAAAAGTGATTACCGTTAAGAATTTGAAAAAAAGCTTTGGCGATAACGAAGTGCTCAAGGGCATTGATTACGAAATCAAGCAGGGCGAAAAAATAGTAATTATCGGGCCAAGCGGCTCAGGTAAAAGTACATTTTTAAGGTGTTTGAATTTACTTGAAACTCCGACCGAAGGCGAAATTTATTTTGACAATCAGCTTATAACCGACAAAAAATGCGACATTAACAAAATTCGTGAGCATATGGGTATGGTTTTTCAGCACTTTAATCTTTTCAACAACAAAACCATACTTGAAAATATAACACTTGCTCCTGTCCAGCTTAAGGTTATGACCAAGGAGCAGGCAAACGCAAAGGCTATGGAGCTTTTAGAAAGGGTAGGTCTTGCAGACAAAGCAAATGCTTATCCATCCCAAATCTCCGGCGGTCAAAAGCAAAGAGCGGCAATAGTTCGTTCACTTGCAATGAATCCAAAGGTTATGCTTTTTGACGAACCTACCTCGGCACTCGACCCGGAAATGGTAGGCGAGGTTTTGCAGGTTATGAAAGACCTTGCAAACGAGGGTATGACAATGGTTGTTGTTACCCATGAAATGGGCTTTGCACGTGAGGTTGCCGATAAAGTAATCTTTATGGCAGACGGCTATATAGTTGAAGATGCACCGCCGAGTGAAATTTTCGGCGCACCGAAAGACCCAAGACTTCAACAATTCCTCAGAGCAGTATTATAAATAACAAATAGTTTTATATAAAACAAAAGCGTTGGAAAAAATTCCAACGCTTTTAATCTTTTTATATAAAATCAATGTGTATTATTATTTATAGTCTTATAATCGACATATTGATTGCCCGGCTTTGGATTGTCGCCTGTTTTAGCGGCAATAAGCTCACTTACCGTAACTATTTGATATCCCTTTGCTATAAGCTCCGGAACTACCTTTTCAACAGCGTCTGCCGTTGACGGATAAATATCGTGCATCAAAACGATTGAGCCGTCATAAGCATACTTGGTAATATTCTTATAAACCTTGCCCGCATCTTTAGAACGCCAATCTTCAGTATCAACCGACCAATAAGCAAGGGGCATCCCCTCTTTTTTGCACTCTTTTCTTATAGCAGGAGTAATACTGCCGCCGGGGCATCTGAACATAGTCGGCGCTTTGCCGCTGATTTTTTCAATCTGCTTGCTTGCTTTTGAAATATCACTTGCTGTTACCTGAGAACCATAGTGATTATGGGAATACGTGTGGTTTCCAAGTTCGCAGCCAAGCTGAATTTCCTTGTCAAGCAAATGCTTTGTTTCATCATTAACACGCTCTCCTACCATAAAGAAGGTTGCACGTGCATTATATTTTTCAAGAACGTCAAGTATACGTTTAGTCGAATTAGAACCGTTATAGTCATATGCAGGTCCGTCATCAAATGAAAAGGCAATCATTGGTTTGGTTGGGTCAACCTTGCCGATATTAATATCTCTGTCGTAAATGGTAGCTTGACGAGTGTCGCTCCATTCACTGTATATCGTTTTATCATCAACAACCATATATGACCTTACACGGGTATAATAAACGTCGCCGACGCTCAAATCCTTAACTGAAAAATTGCGTGTTTCGCCGTCGCTTATTTGCTCGTTTTTATACTCTGAAAAATCACTGTTTTTAGAATACTGAATATCATATCCGGCTAAATTATCTTGGTCGTCCCACTCCATAGACAAAACGCCCTTTCCGCCTGAAAAGGCGTTGAGTACAGGCTTGCTTGGATTGGAATAAAACGTATATTCCTTTGCCTTTTTGCTTAAGTATTCTTTATTCATAAAAGAACGATAAGCCAAAACCTTAATTTTATATACGCTTGCGCTTGGGATATTTTTTATATCAAATTTGCAATTTTCATTGCCCTTGCTTTCACCGAGCTTAACATACTTGTTAGCGTTATTATCAAGGTTATAAACATAGTAGCCATCTGCTTTTTTTACTTCTTTCCAAGAAAGCGAAATGGAATTTACGCTGTTTTTAGTCATTTTAACGTCTTTTACAGATGATAAATCCTTTGAACCGGTTAAGCAAAGTGCAGTTATTGTGGCAATGATAATTATAAAAATCGTAAGTGCTGAAAAAGATTTTATTTTTTTCTCCATAATTCGATTATCTCCGTTTCAAAAGCACCCAATTACCTAATAATTTCTTTAACTCCGTTTACCATTGCTAATATAGTACAAAAAACAAAAAAATGCAATATATTTTATACTTTATATTATTTTTTGTATGAAACAACAAAAAATTCGTTTTTTATCTGATATTATACATCATAATGACTAATTACTGTTTAAAACATTAATACAAAGCGCCGTTCTTATAACAGTTTATGCGCTTACTTATATAAAAGATTACTTTAACATCACAAGTATTTTATTTCTTTTCAAGCCTTGCATAGTTTGCCATCATTTTTTTCGTTCCCGCCTTGTCAAAAGCAACCTCCAAAAGCATATCACCGCCCATTGGCGTAACGGTAAGAACTGTGCCTGTACCAAATGATTTGTGGCATACGGTATCGCCGACCTTAAAGTCAATATTATTCTTTTGTGCGGCATTGCCTGCTTGACCGAATTTGTGGGCGCTGCTTGATGACTGAGTATATGAGCCGATTTTATTATGGGAAGAATGGCCAAGCTCATTTCTTGAAGCATTGGCATACGCCGTGCGTGGAGTAGTAAATCCCGTGCTTCTGCGTGCCACAACCGATTGGTCGTCAATAACAGAAGATGGAATTTCTCTTAAAAATCTTGAAGGCATATTACGTGAGGTTTGACCGTAAAGCATACGTTGCTGAGAAGAAATAAGATAAAGCTTTTTCTTTGCTCTTGTAATTCCGACATAAGCAAGGCGGCGCTCCTCCTCTAAATCCTCCTCGCTGAACATTGATTGATTTCCGGGGAAGATACCCTCCTCCATACCGGGAATGAATACAACAGGAAATTCAAGTCCCTTAGCCGAATGAAGCGTCATAAGAACTACTGCGTCCTCATCTTCATTGTATGAATCAATATCGGAAATAAGCGCAACATCCTCAAGAAATTCAGAAAGATTTGCGTCCTCGCTTTCTTCCTCATACTTGATAAACATTGATGAAAGTTCCTTGATATTGTTTACTCTGTCCTCGTATGTTTCAGGCTCTTCCTGAAGATAATCAAGATATTTGGTAACGTCCAAAACTTCTTGCAGTAAGTCGTTAAGCCCCATTCCGTTTTCGATACATTCCTGAAAATCTCTAATCATTTTTGTAAAATTCATAAGCTTGGAAGCACTGCGTGAGGTTTTTTGAAATTCATCTGCACGTTCGCAAACCTCGAAAGCCGACATACCAAGCCCTGCCCCGATTTCAAGCACGTTTGCAAACATAGTATCCCCGATTGCACGCTTTGGAACATTAATGATTCGCTGAAGCCTTACATTATCGCTCGGATTATTAATAACGGCAAGATACGACACAATATCCTTGATTTCTTTTCTGTCAAAAAAGCGATGGCCGCCGATAATCCTATGCGAAATACCGCTTTTTGTAAGCATAACTTCAAGGTTACGTGACTGCGCATTCATACGGTAAAGAATTGCGTGGTCGCTGTATTTCATTCCGTTATTAACATTTTTTACTATCTCGTCAATTATGTACTGCGACTCCTCGGATTCACTCATAACTGTTTTATAAACAATTTTATCGCCTGAGCCGGAACGTGTAAACAAAGTTTTACCCTTACGGTTTTTATTATGAGAAATAACAGCGTTTGCCCCGTCAAGAATATTTTGAGTAGAACGGTAATTTTCTTCAAGCCTTATTACTTTTGCACCCTTATAATGATTTTCAAACGAAAGGATATTTTCAATCGTAGCGCCACGAAAACGGTAAATACTCTGGTCGTCGTCGCCTACAACACAAATATTTTTATATTTATCTGCAAGAAGCGAGGTCAAAACGTATTGCGCATGATTAGTATCCTGATACTCGTCAACCATAACATACTTAAATTGAGTTTGATAAAGATTGCGAACGTCCTCATTTTCCTCAAGAAGCTTAACGGTGTTAAAAATAATATCGTCAAAGTCCATTGCGTCAGATTTTTTAAGCTGTGCCTGATATAATTCATAACACTCGGCAATTTTGCTCTTTCTGAAATCGTTTTGCGCAGTTTGCTTATACTCCTCAGGGGATATAAGGCTGTCCTTCGCCCTGCTGATTTCCGCTAAAATTGACTTGTGATTAATAAGCTTATCCTCGATACCAAGTTGCTTTTGGCATTGCTTCATTACACGCCTTGAATCGTCTGTATCATAAATAGTAAAATGATTTGTATATCCTATTTTTTCTCCAAAACGCCTTAATATTCTTGAGCAACAGCTATGAAAGGTGTATGCCCAAATATCATTAGCCTCTTCTCCTATTGCGCTGACAAGCCTTTCTCTAAGCTCGCCTGCCGCCTTATTTGTAAATGTAATTGCAAGAACCTGCCAAGGAGTGGCAAGATGAGAAGAAATAATATGTTCAACTCGATTAACAAGAACCGTCGTTTTTCCGGAGCCTGCACCTGCCAAAATCAAAAGCGGGCCCTCTGTTGTGTCAACAGCAAGCTGCTGCATTTCGTTTAACGCCATAAATTTTCCCTTTCTGATAATAAATAATCATACCAAAAAACCAGGGTAACAAGGGCACCCTGGTTTTATATTTTTGTTTAAACAAACAACCTTATCATTTAAGAAGTGTAAGCAAAATACCTGCTGCAACTGCAGAGCCGATAACGCCTGATACGTTAGGACCCATAGCGTGCATAAGAAGGAAGTTTGATGGATTTTCTTTTTGACCGACCTTTTGAGATACACGGGCAGCCATAGGAACAGCAGATACACCTGCCGAACCGATGAGCGGATTAACCTTACCTTTAGTAGCAATATACATAAGCTTACCAAATAAAGTACCGCCTGCTGTACCAAGGCAAAAAGCTATAAGACCGAGAACAACAATTTTAATTGTGTTAAGATTAAGGAAGCTTTGAGCTGATGTAGTAGCACCAACCGAGATACCAAGGAAAATGGTAATAATATTCATAAGTTCGTTTTGAGCAGCCTTTGCAATACGCTCTGTTTGGCCACTCTCTTTAAGAAGATTACCAAGCATAAGCATACCTACAAGTGAAGCAGCATCAGGAAGAAGAAGAGAAACAATAACAGTTACCATAATCGGGAAAAGTATTTTTTCAAGCTTTGATACAGGTCTGAGACTGCCCATAACAACGCTTCTCTCTTTCTTAGTTGTAAGTGCTTTCATAATAGGCGGCTGAATAACAGGCACAAGAGCCATATACGAGTACGCCGCCACGGCAATAGTACCGAGCATATACGGCGCAAGCTGCGACGTTACAAAAATAGCCGTCGGACCGTCAGCACCGCCGATAATAGCGATTGAGCCTGCCTCGTTAGGTGCAAAACCTAAAAGGATAGCGCCGAGGTAAGTAAAGAAAATACCAAGCTGAGCAGCAGCACCGAGAATAAATGAACTTGGATTTGCAATAAGCGGTGCAAAGTCAGTCATAGCACCTATACCAAGGAAAATAAGCGGCGGATAAATACCGGCTTTAACACCAAAGTAAAGGAAGTCCATAAGACCGGGTGTGCAACCGACAAATTCGCCTCTGCCTGCAAGCAAATCTCTGAAACCGTCAAGATCATGATACTGTACCGCTAAGTTTGCCTCAGGTATATTTGCAAGAAGCATACCAAATGCGATAGGGACCATAAGAAGCGGCTCAAAGCCTTTTTTAATACCTAAATAAAGAAATACAAATGCTACCAAAAGCATAATCGCATTCTTATATCCGCCGTCAGCAGTAAAGAAATAAGCATATCCCGAGTTTGTGAAGATGCTGACAATTACTTCCCAAACACCTTGTAAAATTTCCATTATCTACTGCCTCCTAAAACGGTCTTGTGTTGTCGTAAACTGCGGCATTAGCCCAAGGATTTCTGCCCCTGACGTTCACAACATTGACCCTGCGAATTGATTTAACAACAGCACCCTCGCCTT
>UMJE01003395.1_pt1 | contig 10980 bp, 11 predicted proteins | sample 1965971 | NCBI WGS metagenome assembly UMJE01 (sample SAMEA4836143, study PRJEB28245) | human gut metagenome | biome: gut microbiome; material: fecal sample | place: Denmark | collected 2008 | reverse complement strand
AAAAGAATTAGAGTTATGCAAGCACTTTTTTTATTTTTTTAGACAAATTTCAATTCAGAAATAAAAAAAACCAGCTAAGCTGGTTTCATAATCAAGTGGCGCCTGAAACAAGACTCGAACTTGTGACCTGCCGGTTAACAGCCGGATGCTCTACCGACTGAGCTATTCAGGCATTTGCTTTTCACTTGACTGCTTGTATATAATACCAAAAGATGTTGTGTTATGCAAGTACTTTTTATAAAATTATGATATATTATTTTCTATATGGAGGGATGGACTATGTTAGATGCGATTGTAATGGATATGGATGGAACTTTATTGGATCCAAATAATAAAATTTTACCGGAAACGAAGGCGGCATTGATTGCTTGTCAAAAGCAGGGGACTAAGCTAGTACTTGCGAGTGGAAGAAGCTATACAAGATTACTTTCATATGCTAAAGAGTTAGAGATGGATGTATATGGTGGCTATTTGTTAGAGGTAGATGGTATTGCGTATTATGATGTTCAAAAGGATGAGCGTCATGTTTTAAAACAGATGTATAAGGAAGATGTTGAGCCTGTTTTTGCGTATTTGATGCATAAAAATTGTGAGACAATGGCCGTATTTAATGATGGATTATTTGATTATATTCCAGATCATATAATGGAAAAGAAAAAAGTGTTAAGAAATGCACAAGAATATCCTGAGGATTTTCCTTGGACGGGTGGCCCTTGGTCTTGGCTTGCGGATATGCGTGATGGTTATCCTAAGATTACGTATATTAAGAATCTGAGTGAAATTCAATATCCTGTAAATAAGATTCAGACAATTGAGGATGAAGAGGTAACTACCCAATTGGCTTTGGATATTCAAAATGAATTTAAAGATCAATATGAAGTGTTCCGTACTTGTCCTAGAGAATTAGAGATTTTGCCTAAGGGATATAGTAAGGGAGCTACTTTAGTTCGCATGATGGATATGTTTGGTTGGGATAAGGATAAAGTCTTCACATTTGGTGATGGCGAAAATGATGTGAGTATGTTTGGTGTTGTAACTCATAGTTTTGCGATGGGTCAGGCTATGGATTATGTAAAAGAAAAAGCAGCTCATGTGACCAAGTCCAATGTGGAACAGGGAATTGTAGCTGCTTTAAAGGATTTTAATATTTTGTGATATAGCTAACAACAAGCTTCATTGTGCTTTCTACACCATCATAGTGTGTTCTTTCCATTCCGTGGCTAGCATGAACACCAGGGCCGATCAAGGCTCCTTTGATGTCGTTACCACCGCGTAATGCGGCACTGACATCTGAACCGTATTGTGGGTAGATATCAACGGCATAATTAAGCTTGTTTTCTTTTGATAGTTCAACTAGACGAGTAATCATTTCGTAGTCGTATGGTCCGCTTGAATCTTTTGCACAGATAGAAACGTCTTGTTCAGTACAAGCAAGATCTGTACCGATACATCCCATATCAACGGCTAATAATTCTTCAACTTCTTCTGGAAGACAACTTGCTCCATGACCAACTTCTTCATATGTACTGAACATAATGACTAAGTCTCTTTGAGGTGTAATGTTGTTGTCTTTTAAGTATTTTAGTACGCCCATTAAAGCTGTAGCCGAAATCTTATCGTCTAAGAATCTAGATTTAATGAATCCACTTTCTGTGATTTGTGTTTTTGTATCAATACAAATGAAGTCTCCGTTGCAGATACCTAATTTTTCAACATCTGCTTTTGAGTGTACAACTTCGTCGATACGAACTTCCATTGTGTCTTCTTTTCTTTCTAATGTAGAAGCATCTGGATATACGTGTACGCTTGGTGAACAAGAAAGAATCGTTCCTGTATATACCTTTCCATCACGAGTATAGATTTTACAATATTCTCCGTCTAATGTTGGTAAGCATGGGCCTCCGACTTTAGTAATGGCAAGTTTTCCGTTGTCTTTGATGGAACGAACCATAAGTCCTAATGTATCTAGGTGAGCACTCAATCCTAATGTGTGTTCAGAATCTTTTCCGTCTACATAGATCAATAAATTTCCTTTTTGGTTACGTCCTGTTGTATAGCCTAATTTTTTGGCTTCTTCGTCCATGAAATCAATGGCTCTTTTTGTGTAGCCTGTTGGTGAATCAATGTTCAAAATTTGTTTGGCGATGTCACAGACATATTCTTTATCAAATGGTTGCATATTTTAAAACTCCTCCTGTATGTATTATACGCTTTTATACAAATTCAAGACAATGTATTCATCTTTTTTTTGAAAATTGTGATATTGTACAAGAAAAGGAGGCCAATAGTATGGAATTAAATGTAAGAGAAGAAAATTTAAGGAATTTATTTAAACAGTTTCAAGTGGAACACAATGAGAATTGTAAGACAGTATTTATTGATAATAATGATGAACATTTAGAAAACTATTTAAATGAATCAAATACGGTATATTTACATATGGTGGATTATGAAGTAAGACATCTTGATTTGAGTAAAGTAAATACAATATTTGTGAATAAAGAGTATGCGAGTAAATTAGAAAATGGAATTCAGGATGAACAAAGAATTCTAGAACTACTATTAAATAAATATCCCAATCTTAGAGTTGTATTAATTACCGATAAAAAGGGTGCTTATTATAAAGATAAGGACATGATGATTTACCAGAAAGAATTGGCTTCTAATTTTGATAAAGACTTATTCTTAGTCAAATATATGGCTTCAGAATTAAAGGGTAATTCAGAAATGACATCTCTATATCGAGGTGTGAATCAGTAAAGACTACTAGATATGTTAGAGTGCCTAAGACAAAAACTTGAATTCGCGTACGTCCTTGGAATTAAAAGACTTTGGAGGTAGATTAATCCATGAAAACCACCCTACATATCTAGTAGCAATTTCAATTATAAATGTCCAATGTGAAAAAGACATTAAATCCCAAAAGTTTTTTAAAAAAGTAATCTAATATTGTTTGTCACAACTTAAATTGGTATAATAAGAAGGAAGAAAAGCTACGTTTTTTCCTTTATCCTTGGGATCGAAAGCATGAGGATATGAAAGTTATCTGTTTAGATAACGCAGAGCGCTAAATCCGTTGTGAGAGGTGGTTAGCGCTTTTTATTATGCCTGTTTGATATTAACCACTACATACTCACATATACCCTCTGTTCTTATAGGAAAACCCCAATCAACAAGGCCTGAACTAATGAGTTTTGTGTGGTGCTTGAATGTTTCTTTTCCGTAATTACCGGCAAAATCGGATTGTAGGTGGTAAGAATAAGAGAGTGAAAACATTTGTCCGTTATGAGTATGTCCGCTGAGTTGAAGGTCGATATTGTTTTTAATATTTTCTTTTGTTCCTCGGGGTTGATGGTCCAGGACGATGTTGCAGGTCGTCTTATGGATGGTATACATATTCACAGAGCCAAAAGTGACGATGTGGATATGATAGCTGAAAGAAGTATGCAGATGATTGGTTTTCTTTTCTTGAATACGATTAATAATACAAGTAAACAGAATAATGTATGTACAGCCCACATAGCTTGATATGTACGCATATTCCAACAAATTAATAGTAATGCGATACAGATGGTGTATCGCATTTTTTTTGTTAGATTTATTATTTAAAAGATCATTTAGTAACATACATAACCCAATTTCTAGAATGAGGATTCCAATTTGAAAATAGATTATACTATCACTTCCTTTTTGTTTTATCTTACAGCATTGTTAGAAAGATTTCCTGGCTTATGCAGTATAATAAAGTGGGTGAGATTATGTATAAAATAATGATTGTAGAAGATGATGAACTCATCTCAAAAAAGTTAGAATCGTTTCTTAAATCTTGGAATTATAGTGTTGAAAGAGTTACAGATTTTTATAATGTGATGGATGCATTTCATTCCTTTAATCCAGACTTAGTATTAATGGATATAACACTGCCTTATTTGAATGGATATTTGTGGACAGAAAAGATTCGTGAAGAATCCAAAGTTCCAATTATCTTTATTTCAAGTGCTACAGACAATATGAGTATTGTGATGGCTATCTCTAAGGGTGCGGATGATTTTGTATGCAAACCATTTGATTTAAATGTTCTAGCTGCTAAAATAACAGCTATCTTACGTCGTAGTTATGACTTTGTATCCAATCATAATATCCTTGAATATCAAGGTGTACGCTTTAATTTAGATGATAATACGGTATGTTTTCAATCTTCTCAAATGGAATTGAGTAAGAATGAGGCGAAGATCCTACGTTTACTTATGGAAAAGAAGGGGACGATTGTATCTCGAGATAGTTTAATGGAATATTTGTGGAAGACGGACTTTTATGTGGATGAAAATGCACTGAGTGTGAATGTGAATCGTTTGCGTAAAAAGTTAGAGAGTATTGGCATTGTGGATTTTATTCAAACAAAAAAAGGATTGGGATATAAGATATGAAGTTGTTTAGTCATTATTTAAAAGATCGAGCGTTCTTTATCGCAATTTATGTTGCGAGTGTATTTGTCTGTTTCTGTGTATTTAAACTCTATAATTTAGAACTTGAAGCCTTTACATATGCCTTTATGCTTTTATGTGTATTGTTGGTGGTTTGTTTCTTTTGGGATTACTACAAATACTATAAGAAACACCAAACACTAGTAACACTTCAATCCAATAGTAATGTTTCTTTGTCTTGTGATCTTCAAGATTCTTCATTGATGGGAGAAGACTATCATAAAATCTTAGTGGCTATGAAAGAGTATCATGATGAGTATGTTATTTCTTCAGAAAACAAAATGCATGATCTAGAAGATTATTTTACGATGTGGGTACATCAGGCTAAGCTTCCCATTGCTGCTATGAAATTACTACTTGAAGATGAGGAATTGAGTCGTAGTGAAATTAAGCTGCAACTCTTACGCATGGACCAATATACAGATATGGTTTTAGCCTATTTACGCTTACATAGTACGCACACAGATTTCTTATTTAAAGAATTAGAATTGGATGATTTGATTCGACAATCGATTCGCCGTTTCTCAACAGAATTTATTCGAAAACATATTCAGTTGAGCTTTAAAGAAACCGGGGATGTTATTTTGAGTGATGAAAAGTGGCTTGTGTTTGTGTTGGAACAAATTCTTTCGAATAGTCTTAAATATACCAATGAAAATGGTTCTATATCTATATATATGAAGTCTAAACATGTCTTAGTGATTGAAGATACGGGTATTGGTATTAGTGCAAGTGATCTAAATCGTGTATTTGAAAAGGGATATACAGGCATAAATGGGCGTAGTGATAAAACGGCAAGTGGTCTAGGTCTATATTTGTGTAAGAATATTTTAGATATGTTGAATCATAAAATAACAATTGAATCGAGTGTTGGTAAAGGGACTCGAGTGATATTAGATCTTACGCATTTTGAAGGAAGAATTGAGTAATCTTACAATCTTGTAAGATGAGTGTTAGCTGAATCGATGGCTGCATTATTGGATTCTTTGTAGAATTTTGGTGTACATGGAGGTAATGAATATGGCATTATTAGAAGTAAAAAATTTGAAAAAAGTATATACAACAAGATTTACACAGAATCAAGTACAGGCATTGACCAACGTTAATTTTAGTGTGAATAAAGGTGAATATGTAGCTATCATGGGAGAGTCTGGATCAGGTAAGACAACACTATTAAATATCTTGGCCGCTTTAGATAAACCAACAAGTGGACAAGTCTTATTACATGGTAAAGATATTACGCATATTTCAGAAAAGGAAATTGCGAACTTTCGAAGAGAACACTTGGGCTTTGTATTCCAAGATTTTAACTTATTAGATAATTTTAATAATCGCGACAATATTTTCTTGCCTTTGGTTTTAAGCAAGAAAAAATATCCAGAAATGAAAAAAAGATTGGAACCTATCGCAAAACAATTAGGAATTGAGGGTATTTTAGATAAGTTTCCATATGAAATTAGTGGTGGACAAAAGCAGCGTATAGCTGTTGCTCGTGCCATCATCACAAATCCAGATTTAATTCTGGCCGATGAGCCAACGGGAGCTTTGGATTCAAAGAGTACAGAGGAACTATTACATTTATTTGGAACCATCAATGCGAATCAACAAACAATTGTAATGGTAACTCATTCGACAAAGGCTGCAAGTCATGCGTCTCGCGTTCTATTTATTAAGGATGGAAAAATCTTCCATGAAATTTATAAGGGAAACAAGAATTTAGATCAGATGTACCAATGTATTAGTGATACGTTGACATTACTAGCTACAGGTGGTGTGCATCATGAGTAGAGCTTTCTATTTAAATTTAGCTGTAGATAACTTGAAAAAGAATGCGCGTACCATCATTCCTTATATATTAACGAGTGTCTTAACGACAATGATGTTGTATATGGTCGTTTCTTTGGCAAACAATCCAAACTTAAATGAGATGTTAGGGGCAATGACACTAACACAGATGTTAGGTTTTGGAGTTGTGATTATTGAAATCTTTGCGTTTATCTTCTTGTTCTATACATATAGTTTTTTAATTAAAAGAAGACAAAAAGAATTTGCGTTATTCTCTATATTAGGAATGGAAAAGAAGCATTTAGCTCGTGTCTTATTTTATGAAACTGCGATTACTTTATTTGTATCATTAGCTTTAGGTATTGGTTTAGGTATCTTGTTTGATAAAGCGATGTTTTTGGTAATCGCAAAAATGATTGGTGCAGATATTATACTTGGTTTCTATTTCTCATTTATAGGTATGAGACAATGTGTTCTTGTGATTGGATTGATCTATGTATTGATCTATTTCTATTCTATGATTCGTATTCATATTTCAAGTCCGATTGAATTACTTCATTCCGATCATATGGGCGAAAAAGAGCCTAAGGCAAAATGGTTTCTATCTATTGTTGGAATTCTTTGTCTAGGTATTGGATACTATTTGTCGATTAGTACAAAAAATCCTTTAACGGCACTCTATTTCTTCTTTGTGGCTGTAGTACTTGTCATTATTGGAACCTATTTATTATTTACATCCATATCAGTGACCTTCTTAAAATTAATGAAGAAAAATAAGAATTATTATTATAAGACGAATCACTTTATTAGTGTTTCTGGCATGATGTATCGTATGAAACAAAATGCGGTAGGTTTAGCCAATATTTGTATTCTTTCAACGATGGTCTTAGTTATGTTGTCTACAACCCTTAGCATGTGGTCAAGTATTGATCGTGTTGTGGATTCACAATATCCTAGAAGTGTAATGGGAAATGGATATGGAGATGCTTCCAATATTGAGTTTGATGAAATGAGTGAAGAATTGATTCGTATGGGCATTGTTCCAAAGAATCTTATTGCGTATAAAAGATTGGATTATGCTGGATATTTAAAGAATGGAACTTTGATTACGGATTATAGTAATGAGGGCATGAATGCCGTAAATGAGATTCAAGAATTTTATTGCCTTCCACTAAAGGATATTCAGGATTATGAAAATATTAAGTGGTCATTAAAGCCTAATGAAATCTATGTGTATTCCAATGTAGAAAAGGCTAAGGAGAAGACTTTATCTTTATTTGGAAAAGAATATGTTGTGAAGAAACAATTGGATCATTTGAAGATGGATGAAAATAATCCAAATGTGACAGAACATTATTATATTATTGTGGATTCAGAAAAGACTTTAGAGAAGATGCAAGAAGATCAGGCAAATGTGTATGGCGACAATGCGAGTGCAATACGTGCTTATTATTCGTTTGATTGTGATGCGAATGAGCGTGAAGTTATTAAAAAGTTAGGTCAGAATGAGAATATAAATGATTTTATTTGGACAAGTAAATCGGATCAGAAACAAGGTTTGATTGAATTATATGCAGGCATCTTATTTATTGGAATCTTCTTAAGCTTCTTATTTATCATGGCAACCATTCTGATTATGTACTACAAACAAATTACAGAAGGCTATGAAGATAAGGATCGTTTTGAAATTATGCAAAAAGTGGGTCTTGAACAAAGTGATGTAAAGAAGGCTATTCATTCACAGGTATTAACGGTATTCTTTATGCCATTACTTGTGGCAGGGCTTCATGTTTGTTTTGCGTATCCAATGATTGAAAAGCTACTTCATTTGTTATTTGTGAGTGATGCTTGGCTTTATATTCGAACAACAGCTATGTGTTTTGTGGCTTTTGCCCTAGTCTACATTGTGATTTATGTATTAACTTCAAAAGTCTATTATGGAATTGTAAAGAGAAATGTTTAATTGGATATTGGGATTTATCTTGATTGGGTTATGTATATATATTTATTATGTAAATCATCATGGAATTTAGTACTCAGATAGAGTACTATTTTTCTTAGGTGATATATATGTTTATAAATGGATTTGACATCTTGTGGGATGAAATTGATGATTATGTGGCCGATATTAAAAGTATTCGAAGTATCGATCAATTCACCTTGACTAAGCCAGTCACTTTCTTTTGTGGCGAAAATGGTAGTGGTAAATCCACCTTATTAGAGGCTCTTGCGATTAAAAATGGATTGAATCCAGAAGGTGGAACAAGAAACTATAATTTTTCTACGTATGATTCGTATTCGAATTTGCATAAGCATATGCGCCTGTGGCGTTCTAGAAAACCGGATTGGATGTATTTCTTGCGTGCAGAAAGCTTTTATAATGTTGCGACAAAAGAAATGGAATATAGTGGTGTTTTTTCTGAAAGATACCATGATCAATCGCATGGTCAGAGTTTCTTTTCTGTATTGATGAAACAAACGAATAAAAATGGACTTTACTTGTTGGATGAACCAGAAGCAGCTTTGTCTTGTCAGAATCAATTGGCATTATTATACTTGATTGAGGAATGTGTGAAACAGAATTGTCAATTTATCATTGCGACACACTCACCTATATTATTGGGCTTTCCCAATGCTCAAATCTTATCGTTTGATGATGGTAAGGTAGAAGAAGTGGATTATAAATCAACTTCTAGCTATCAAACGATGAAATTATTTTTGGATCGGTATGATTATTTTGTGAAAGATATTCAAGAGAATAATGATGGAGGGATATTGTGATTAAATTAATTGCGATTGGAAAGAATAAAGATAAGGCGTTGCAGTCTTTAGAGAAAGAATATATGAAGCGATTGTCGGCTTTTTGTAAGTTTAGCGAAATTGAAGTCAAGGATGAAGCAAATGAGCATATTTCTAGAGAAGCTGAAGTTTTATTGGTGAAAGAAAAAGAGGGAAATCGTGTTCTAGAAAAATTGTCGGATCAAGATTTTGTGGTATTGCTTGATCTTCATGGCAAAATGATTGATTCTGAGACGTTTGCGAAGAATTTGGATATGTGGCAAATGAAGCATTCAAATATTGTTTTTGTGATTGCGGGAAGTCTAGGACCAAGTGAAAAATTAGTTTCTAGAGCGAATTATCGTTGGAAATTATCGGATCTAACTTTTACTCATTTAATGACCCGTGTCTTGATGTTGGAACAGATTTATCGTGGTTTTATGATCAATAATGGTCGTAATTACCACAAGTAAGTGATGTAAGCGCTTTTTGTGAAATTTTTTACTTGTGAAAAACTAGTCAATCAATTTATGTAGTGATATAATGGATGTGCAAAAAAAATGACAGTAGGAGGAATATACATGACAAAGAGAACTGTTAAAGACCTTGATGTAGCTGGAAAAAAGGTCATCGTACGTTGTGATTTTAACGTGCCAAGAAAAGATGGTGTTATCACAGATGATAACCGTATCGTAATGGCTTTACCTACAATTAAATATTTAGTAGAAAACAAAGCTAAAGTTATTTTGATGTCTCACTTAGGAAAAGTTAAGACTGAAGAAGACAAAGCTAAAAACAACTTGGAATGCGTAGCCGTACGTTTACAAGAATTGTTACCAGATGTAAAAGTAACTTTCTGCCCAGTAACTCGTGGTGAAGAATTAGAAAACGCTGTAAATGCATTAGCTGATGGAGAAATCGTATTAATGCAAAATACTCGTTACGAAAAAGGCGAAAGCAAAAACGATCCTGAATTAGGTGCATATTGGGCTAGCTTAGGTGAAGTATTCGTTGAAGATGCATTCGGATCTGTTCACCGTGCTCACGCTTCTACTGTAGGTATCCCTACAAACATTAAAGAAAACGGATTAGGATTCTTAGTTGAAAAAGAAGTTACAATGTTAGGAAAAGCTGTTGATGAACCAACTCACCCATTTGTAGCTATCATTGGTGGATCTAAAGTATCTAGTAAGATCGATGTTGTTGACAACTTATTGAAAAAAGCTGACAAAGTTATCATCGGTGGTGGAATGGCTTATACATTCTCTAAAGCTGTTGGTGGTTCAATCGGTACTTCATTAGTTGAAGATGACAAATTGGATTTAGCAAAAGAATATTTAGAAAAAGCTGGAGACAAATTAGTTCTTCCTGTAGATAACGTAATCGCTGATGCATTCAGTGAAGAAGCTAACACTAGTGTTGCTGATGCTGGACAAATTCCTGATGGATGGATGGGATTAGATATTGGTCCTAAATCTGTTGAATTGTTCAGAAAAACTTTAGCTGGTGCTAAAACTGTAGTATGGAATGGACCTATGGGTGTATTCGAAATGCCTAAATTCGCTAAAGGTACTGAAGAAGTATGTAAAGCTATCTCTGAATTACCAGAAGCTATTACAGTAATCGGTGGTGGAGACTCTGCTGCTGCTGCAAAACAATTAGGATATGCAGACAAATTCTCTCACGTTTCAACTGGTGGTGGAGCTAGTTTGGAATATATGGAAGGTAAAACATTACCTGGTATCGCTATTATCAGCGAAAAGTAATAAGGAGATGTACTTAAAATGAGAAAACCTATTATCGTTGGAAACTGGAAAATGAACAAAAACAACGCTGAAACAAAAGCTTTCTTCGAAGCTGTTGATGGTGTTGCTGCTAGCGAAAATGCTACTTATGGAATTGGATGTCCATTTACTGATTTAAGAACTGCATT
>UMJE01043095.1_pt1 | contig 11220 bp, 5 predicted proteins | sample 1965971 | NCBI WGS metagenome assembly UMJE01 (sample SAMEA4836143, study PRJEB28245) | human gut metagenome | biome: gut microbiome; material: fecal sample | place: Denmark | collected 2008 | reverse complement strand
TAGGGACTGATTTCGGCTTTCTTTCGCAAGGTGTGAGAGGACCTGCTCCGGCAGTGCTTCTTTTAGGAGGACGTGTTTTTCTTTGTCCAGCAGGTAGAGGGTGGGCATGGAGGGGAGTATGTACAGTTCGTTGTCGGTGAGGGTGTGAGAGGCGGTTCCGGCCATCCAGTCTGTGGGCAGTCTGTTTCCGGCACGGGGGGCGGCTTCGGGACGCGGGGCTGTTTCGGGGGTGTTTTCGGTGTTGATGGCTAGCACGGTGAGCAGTCCGTCGTGCAGCATCTGCTTGAAGAGACGGTCGTCGTGCAGCAGGGCGATGGTCTGGCGGCAGTGGGTGCAATCGGGGTTGTAGAACATCAGGAGCAGGCAGTGGGCAGAGGGGGTGGTGTGCAGCGTCCGGTGGTCTCCTTCCGGGGTGAAGTAGGCGAAGTCGGTGGCTATGGTGCCGGGGCGGTTCTTCAGGGCGGCAGAGAGGAGGAAGCGGGGGCGGGACTTTTCGGTATCATTCAGCAGGGGGGTGTGGGCGATGGCTTCCAGAAAGGGGATGAAGTGCTCCTCGCTCTGCATGGGCGAACCGATGGTATAGAGGTACTTCTCGGCCAGTTCGGCCAGTAGCAGGTAGGCGGGTTTGTCGGCTTCGGCGCGCTGCATTAGCAGGTGCACGGCTTCGGTGCGGGCTTCGGCAGGTGCATGGGGGAAGAGGGAGAGGTAGTTGACGAGGTTTTGCTCCATGAAGCCGGGATTGCGGCTGCGCAGGGTGTCGGCGAAGGACATGCTGTCCCAGAAGTGTGCCAGAAGGTAGGAGGCGCGTTCGTGAGGAGTGCGCAGGGTTGCGGGGATGGCAGGCAGGGGCAAGTCCGGGGAGAGGGTATCAGGGGCGATACTTGTTGCAGAAACTGCCCGCAACTGCGATTGGGAGGACTGCCGTGCGCTCCTGATGCCGCTGGTGGCGGCAAGCAGGAGGCATAGCAGAAAAATTGAAAGTCTGTCATTCATTTCTCTCTCTGGTGGTTTAAGAGCCTGTTTAAATTTTGTCCGATATTCTCAAAAGAAACTGAGTAAAAACTTCTTTAAGCAAAATTTAAACAAGCCCTTGAATGTCCGCTGATTATTCTTCTACACAGCGGATGAAGCAAGCATCCTTACCATTGTTTGCTGCACTCACCCCATATGGGAAAAAGTCAAAGGTAAAGTAGTTGAAATCCCACGCTATTATATATTTAAAATCGGATCCCATACTATGATTTTTATTTCTCGAATATTTGTTAAGCCAATAAACAGCTCCCGGCCTCATATATATATCATAAAAGAGAGGCGTTTTATTTGCATTATCAGCCGCTAAGAATGCATTTTGATAACTGGCATATCTTAGTATTCCAGCTCCTTTAGAGTGTAAATTCCCCCCCTTACTATCATTATCTTTTCTATGACCGTATCCGGAAGCTCCAATAGGAAAAAACAGGTTCTTTCCATTTTTTTTATTGTAGATAAAGCACCCCCGCATTCCACGCCGGGTATTTTTATAATCGTACCCATAGACTTCTGTTATATGATTCAAAGTTTCATGAGATTCATCTCCATATAGCACTCCATATCCTTCCGCTATATCTTCTCCTTGGTATAGAGCTAAAAAATCGTCAAAAGAAGCTATGCGGGCATTGGAAATGTCCAAGTCTTTAAACTCGGGTTCCGGTATAGAAGAATCCCAAGGATTAAAGTCAGGTTTTTTTATATTGCTCCATGCAATCGGAGTTTGACCTTGCGTGTTATCGGTGGCAATCAGTAACTTATCTGCATTATTCTTAAATTTATCCGGTGTTATATTGATCCAAGGACTTTCTGGATTTTTATTGCACATTGCATCAATCGGTTGCTCTAAGTTCTGGAATTTGAACAAGGAGCCTTCTTCCAAAGGAGAATCTGTTTCCTTCGAACTTGTCCGTAGATTATGGGCATGCCACTTGGTTCCCGTTCCATCGAATAAGTCATCCGGAGCATCTCCTTGTCTGACGAAAATCAGATGATAACAAGTATAATTGTGATATTCTACCCGGATAATGGCATAACGGTTTTCCTGCTGGCCACAGGCTCCATTAAATTTGATACGAAAATCTATCGCAGAACCAGTCTCTCCTTTGATGGTATCGGTGGAAGCTCTTGTTTCGTCACTTAATGTAATAAAATTGTCTGTTCCACAATATACATACGCTTTCCAAGGACCTTCTGAAGTAAATGTTTCAAACTGTGTTGCATTTTCTTTAGGAAGACGTTTCAGTTGTACGTGAAAGTCGTTGTTGTTGTTATGGCTACGCCAAACTCCTTTAGGATTGACTATACGCCGCACTTGATAGATGACAGGATTTTGATTATCCTTATTGTCTGCATTTGATAGGGGACGACCATCGAAATCCGTACCATCTGTTGATATTTTGCTACCATTCGTAAATGTTACCATTATTTTTACCTCTGATCTGCGTTGATAGGCCACGTATGGATTATTTCCGGTATAACCGGTGTTTTTAATTAATTGTTTGGCACGGGTGTACATGGGTAATTGGACATGAAACACACTGTCGCCCTCATTCCTTATAATACATTTCCCATCGCTATTATTTAGGTCGTCAAATGTCTCATACTCTTTGCTTTCGCCTGGCATAGGCAACGCCGCGTCAGCAGGTATGTACTCACGTTCTCCTCTTTTATGAGTATTGTAATACTCTTCGTTAGAGTTTGCCGTTACATTCAAATCTTTTGTTTGTCGAAGTGATAAAAAACCATTCCACTGATTTTGGTATGGTAAATCCATATTCTTCCAATAGACAAAATCCGTTGCAGGATTATTGGGAGCCCATCTGTTATCCATGATTCGTGCTTCTATCTGTTTTATTTTTTGTCCCCCCGTTCTGATTTTAAGCGGAAGCATCATTGAGTGATTATACAGATAGGATATATAGTAAGGGTTGGGAACTTCGATACCGGGTTCAGGTTCTTCGTATTCGATGTGCCAGTCCACGTCGTTGGCATATTTGTTGAACTTCAGTGTCAGTTTGTAATGGTGGTTACGCTCGGCATCATAGTTGTCAGTGATATTTTTACCCAGCATGAAGCGGTAAATGATGTCACCGTTGCCCACCCGGCCGTCAACATTGGAAACATAGTAGGCTTTTACTTCGATGTAAGTACCATAGGGCTTTTGGTCTTTATAGAATTTATCTTCGGGCTTGTTGTTCAGTCCCGGTGCATCCAGTTCTTTATCACCGTCTGCGTCCTGTCGTTTGTCTTTTCCTTCTCCCTGCATGTTTTCATAGAAGAAGAGTGCTTCGTTGTTTTCTCCATGAGCCAGTTTGGCATACTTCGCTTTCTTGCTGTCATATTCCGCTTTCGCTACAGAGACTCCTTTTTTGTCGTTGTCGATGTAGTAATAATACGGTTTACCTTTCGTGATACGTGCCGGCCAATGTTCATCGTAGCTTGTTCCTTCGGCATACGTAATGCTTTCGCCATCTGCTATAAGGTCTCCATAATCTTTAATGTCATCATCTGGATTCCGGTTGATGGTGCTTTTCTTGCCCAGATAGCATTCCGTCGGTATGTCCTTGATGGTAACTGACTTGAGGTAGATGAATACATTCTCATGGAGGTCGGAACCGTCGTATGCAATGGTTACTTTGGAAGCGGCACGGCGTATCCAGGCGTGCAATTTGACGGATGCTTGGTTTATAACTGCCACTTCATTGTTCTGCACGCTTCCTGTAACGGTGAAATAGCCGAACATCTGGTTGTTTTTGGCTACTTCATCCTTATCCCATTGGAGGGAAATGCTTTTCAGGCCGTCGGCAGTTTCTATGGCTTTGGAATATGTTTCATTCGTAAGCAAGTCCTTCATGTTGGCCACCGCATAAATCCGATAGCGTCCGTAGGGGATTTTCAGTTTGAAGTCGGCATGGGGCGTCTGTGCTTCGGCGGGAGGAAGACCCGAGTCGGGATTATCTTCCGGTCTTTTATCTTCTGACAATTGATATTGCCCTTCGCCTGTTCCTTCGGTAAGCGGATATGTCTTCAGCAACTCTCCCTTTTCATTGTACAGCAACACGCACAAGCTATTGATTTTCTTTATTACATTCCCTGCCGTACGCGTATTTCCATTCAATGCAGGAGTAAGGGGCTTGAACTTCACGGTTGCGCTGACGAGGCTTTCGCCTTCGCCTATCTCGCCGCCGTTGTAGAGCGGGTCGTCCTGGCAGGCGGTACTGCCGAGGAGCAATATGCACAAAAGTATGTAGGTCAAAAAGTTACGTTTCATATCCGTTGCTGTTTTTTTGTATGTATGTTTAAGAATGAAGCCTTCCGGTGTGTTTTTTTCGGGGGGAGGCTCCTTCGGTGTTTAGCGTTTCTTCGAGTCGTCTTTCTAGTCCAGTCCGAATACGGGGTCGAGCACTACTTCCCAATAAGGTTCTACGTCCACTTCCCACTCCAGTTCCGCCTCGGAAAGGTTCTTGAAATTCACCTTTACCTTGACGTGCGTGTTGCGGAAGAGCGAGGCCAGATTCGGCAATGTGGCGGTGTAGCTTCTTGCCACTTTAGGGCTGTCCGGAGCAGTCACCTCTTCATCAAAGCCCTCTTCCGTATGGATGGTCACTTCGTACTCCTGCAATTTCAGGTCTGCGTCCTTCTCTTTTGCCAATGTACCGTCGCTTTCGGGCAGGTAGACGGGTGTGGTGAATTTTGCTTCTTCTCCTGCTTTGAGGGCAGATACCTCTATGGCCTTGCTGAATGAATAGTCGAAATTTCCGTCCTCTTCTCCTTCTTCGGGCTGCGGCACTTCGTAGTCGGTCAGCCATTGGTATTGGGTCGCTTCGTTTTCCGTCTTTTTCGATTCCTTCACCATCCACGTCATCCAGTCTTGGGCGGTACCTTCTCCGTCCAATGGCGCTTTGAAAGGATTATCCTTGTCCCCGGTATCTGCCACCCAGTAGTTTCCGTCTGCATCTTTGTTGACATGCGGCATCAGATACATCCGGTCTTTGACGGCTTTCTTCAGACTGAATCCGGTCACGTTGATGGTCCGTTTCGCGGTTTTGCCGAATGCGAAGGAGAACTTGGTGGCGGCGCGCACCACGTACAATACTTCGGGCATGCCTTGGTAAAAGCCGTTTGCGAAGTCCTTTTCGTGCGCCTCGTCTTTGGGGGGAATCGTTATCTCGTAGACCGACGTCATCGGCATGCCGTTTCCTGCTTCGAGGGCTGTGGCATATTGGTAGCCGCCGTCTTTATCTCCCAGTCCGAAGACATAGCCGTCTACGGGTGCTTTCCCATTTGCGTCGGGCAAGAATGCACGGGTGCTGAAGTTTAGCAAATTGCCGTTCGTGTCCTCCAGTCCGTTGCAGTTGGCCAGCAGGTAGATACGTTTCTGGCAGCCGGCTTTCACCCGGAAAGTGTACTCGTCCGAGAGTGGTATGTTTGTCTCGGTGATGAGCCGGTTTTCTTCCACCTCCCATGCGCTTGCGCCGTCCGTATCGTCGCTCGCCTTCGAAGCGATGACGATTCGCAATTGATTGATATTTTCGTCATCGGGGGTGCCGTCGGCACGTGTAGAGGCTCCCACTACGGCTGTGTGGAAGGCCAGATACACGGTATTGTCTTCCTCGGCGGGTGGCTGCTGCACGATGGATTCGTCGTTGCACGAAGTAGCTCCCAGTAGGCCGCAGAGGAGGCAGATTCCGATGATATGTCGATGCTTCAATTCCATTTGAAAAGCTGTTCTTGGTTTGTTGAAAGTCGTTTGCCGGGTAGTCCGGTTTTTATGTGCCACGCATGCCGTAGTTGTTACAGTTCCACGTCATTGATGCGTACCACCCAATCGTTTACCACAATACATGTATTCAACCAGCTGTCGTTGCCGTCGTTGTTCTTCAGGAAGAAGAAGAGGGTCCAGCGGCTTTCGCGGTCCAGATACTCTTGGTCGTCCATGTCGTAGCGGTCGCTCTGCATCAGCAGCAGGTATTTGTTGAGGGGGATGTCTATCACGGTCGCTTTGTCGGCATGCCGTTTCACTACCAGCCTGGGAGAATTCCTGGCCATCAGGCGCGGCACGCTCAGTTCGGCGTATGCCACTTCGATGGGTTCGGGCGCTACTCCGGGCACTATGACGGATGACCCTGTCCGTGCCTGTCCTTTCACCCACGGGGTGTAGGTGACGTCGGCCACCGGCAGCAGGTCGTTGTCGTAGTTGAAGAGGGTGTTGTCGTCCGTAATCTCGAAGTCGAAATCCTCGGCTTTGACAATGCCTCCCGCCACTTGCTGCAGCACGATGCGTATGCCGTTGGTGTTCTTCATCATCTTTACCGTGCCTTCGTTGTAAGACTCGGCCGTTTCCATGGTGAGTTCTCCCCAGAACATATCGTGCAGCAATTTCCGTTCGGGCAGGCTGAGGCAGTCGGCGTTCAGTCGGGTCCTGAGCTCGGTGCGCTTGGTACTTGTGTTTACGGTGAAAGAACTCTTTTCGCATGCGATTCCTCCATATGCCACAAAATGGTATTTGCCGTCGGGCAGGTCAAGCTTCATCCGGTAGTTCTCGTCTTGCAGTTCTGTTCCGGTTACAATCTTGGTATCCACGTAGTCGTCGTTCTCGTCGTAGATATAGAGGGTGAGGCAGTCCACTTGGTTGGGGAACGCATTGGCGTACTCCATGTTGTAGTCGTAGACGAAGCGCAGCGATACGCCGTGGAGACACGGGTCGAGGTCTTCAAAGATGCGCTCGCACGAGGATAAGGCAACGGCTGCCAGCAGGGCGACGAGCACCCTGCCTGCGAACCTTGAAAATCTATTTCGCTTATTGCTTTGCATACTTGTTGTTTTTTAGAATTCAATGTCGTTTATGCGAACCACCCAAGGAAGCACCTCGACAGAGAGCTTCAGGTAGATGTCGCCCTTCTCGTCCGGAGTTCCGGGGTCGACGGGGTCGGGGTCGTTTTCGCTAAGGCGCGGATGGCCAAGGCGGTTGATGTCGACAACAGACAGTTTGTACACGTTGTTGCGCACCACGGCAAACTCCATCGGGCCCATTACACCGTTGTTGCCGTTGTCGTTGTGACGGTTCCAGTAGAAGTAGTAGCAGTAGTAGCCTGCACCGTCATTCTCGTCTATGCTCGACTGGTAGAGGGTGAACTGATGGTCTTTGTTGGTGGCTACTTTCTTGAAAGCCGACAGGGCGGCTGCATCGTTGTGGTTCTTTTCATTATGCCATATGTTCCACAGGTGGTCGGGGCTCTCGGTATCATCGCTATAGACGGTTTCCGACGGAGTATTTTTCGGTGTTCCGAATACCGCTTTCTTGAATTCCTCGTTTGCCGTTGCGTCAAGTGCGGCTCTACGTACTTCTGTCCAGCTTACATAAAGTTGGTTGGAGTAAGCGTAAAGGATGGCATCGTCGGCGTCAGGCTTGCCAGTTGCTCCGTTGATAGCGTCTTGCAATGTTTGGGGAGCATTTTCTGTTACCTGAATTTTTCCTTTAAACACGATGCCGGTACTGATGCCGTTCTCCTGCTTGTTCATGCCGGGGATGGTGTTCTCGGTGGCATAACGCCAGATGCGGTAACCGTCTCGACTGTGTCCGTTGTTCCATTCGTCATCGTTATCTTCTTCATTTTGGTTGTCGATAACGTCTTTGATCAGACTGGTGTACCACTGCTCGCGGGCATTCTCATCAATACTCCAAGTGTTGTTATCCTGGTGTCCGAGGCAGAAATTGAAGTAGTCGGCAAAAGGATAGCTTGCATTGATGTCTCCGTTCTTTTGTTCGGCATCGGTATCTACTACGAAGTTACAGCTTTGTCCACTGTCGTATTCGGTTCCGCAGATTTCCACGTTGTCGGCCAGACCGTTATCGGATACGCGGCGCAGGTAGTAGAAATGCTTGCTCATGTTAATCAACGCCATCTTGTTCAGTTTGACTTTCAGCGTAGGCTTGTTGTCTTTTTCTGCTATGACGTATGTCTGGTCCTTGCTGGGACTGCCGTCTTTGAAATCGAAGCGTGCCACGACACGTTCCACACGGATATTTCCGATATTTCCGATTTCGGTGCCGTTGCTCAAGGTGTTTTTGCCCGAGAAATCAAAGGCATTGTTTTCAGTTGTAAAGTTGTCCCAATCGGTAAAATTCTTCGGAATATACTTTTTTATGTCTTTGCTGCTTGCCGTGGCCATCAGGAAGCCTGCCTTGTGGTCGTTTCCTCCCCAGACAGCTGCTCCTGTAGCAGTTCCGTTAGGTTTTTCTTCAAGAGTGGCAATCTCGTCAATCCATTTGTTGTCGGTACCGGACTTTTCGAAGATTTGTTTCAACTCCATTGTCGGATTGCAGAATACATAAAGATTGACTTGGTCTTTTCCTGCTCCAAGTGTCCCGTTGCCATAGTAAGCGGCCAATGCGGATTTATTGATTTTCTGGGTTGTGTTGACGATTCCTTCACGCACTACCGGCAATGAGTTGTGTTCGCCGGCAGCGATGAAGTTGTTGCTTGCATCCGCCAATACAATCAAGACGCCATTCACCTTGTTCTCGTAATCCTTTCCTACTTCCGTACCGTCTGTACTGGTTCCATAGTCATCATTCTTGTCTGAGTCGGTCTCACTTCTTGTGTTTTTCCCTCCTACGGGCAATTGTATGTTCACATTCATGTATACGGCATCTTCGGGATGTCCCGGGTATACGCCCGGTTCATTGCTGCCGTTCAGTTCGTTGTCGCTGCATCCTGCAATGGTACACATTGCCAGCATACCAATGAAAAAAATACTCCAGTTTTTTCTTTTCATAGCGTATAATTTATTAAGAGTTTATTTATTTCGGTGTTATATTCTTGTTGTTTCCTCTTCTTTATTCCGCGTCTTCGGCCATCTCTTGTCTTATGCGTTCTATCTGTTGCAACGCGTCTTCCGCTTGCGCCACTCCTTTCTGTAACGCTTGCTTCAGTAGTGGTTGGGCTGCGTCATAGTGCTTCAGCAGGGCGGCGTGTATGCCGCGTGCGTAGATGGCTTCGGGAGCATCGCCCGCCTTGCCCAGATAAGTTTCGGCTCCTTTCAGGTCACCGAGGCGTAGGGCAGTATTGGCAGCGTTGAGGTTTGCCACGGGGTCGTCGGGGAACATACGTACGGCAGTTGCGAAGGTAGCGTTATACTCGTCGCTGCCCGGTTCCATCTCCTGCGCGACGAGGTACATTTCGTTCAGGCTCAGCTTCTGGGGGTGGCTCTTGAGCAGGCTCCTGATCTCCGCAAGGTCTGTATAGGCACGTACCTCATACTGTACGGCATAGTCGGAATGGCGCAGTCCGGGATAGACTTCGCTCAGTAGGTAAGCATAGTCGGCGGGATAGGTTGCCTTGATTTTCCGGTCTTTCGCATCAGGGTCCAGGTCGCTGTGTATTAAGGCCAGAATGCCTTCTCTGTTCTTTAGTTGCGAGGAGGTTACGAAGCGCTCCAGTCCTTCCCAGTCTTCGGGCTCGAAGCCGGTGGTGAAGAGTGATTGGGGGAAAACATACTGCTTGCGTACATATTCTTTCAGGGTTTCAGTACGTCCCTTGGCTAGGCGTATGTTGTTGCTGTACGATCCTTCGGGCGAGGCATATCCCTTGATGCTGATGCTGATAATCTTGCTGTCTGCATCATTCTTCACGGCATCTATGGTAGAAAGAATCTTCTTCAGCTCCTCAGGATTGCGTCGGTAGTCGGGATGTATTTCGGTACGGTTCACGGGGAAGTCGATGTAGGCTGAACCTTCAATCCGGTTGATTTTCTGCTCGGCCTTAGGGCGTATATAGGCGTACGCGGGTACGAAAGGTGTAGGTACGCGTTTTTCCAGCCGTAGTTTGCTCAGAGGGGTAGTGGTGCTGGTCAAGGGGGCGTCGCAACATCCGCAAGTGGTTTCGGTGGCGCTGAGCCGGGCTCTTCCCATCCATTTTTCATAGGGCACCGTCACGCGGTATTCTATCAGATTGCGTTCGCCGTTGCGATAGAGCCGTTCGGTGTCGGAGGCGTTTCGCAGGTGGTGGTAATAACGGTTACGCCCCGCAATGCGTATGGCAGGCAGGCTGAGGCTGTCGTCTTTAAGGGTGAGCGAAGGGGTGAACAGTACTTCACGGTTGCTTCCTTGCTTAAGTGCGGAGATGTCGAGGTCCATCGCCACGAATAGTTTGTCTTCTTGCTTTGAGACGGCTAGGTTTTGTACTGCTATCTGTCCGTCCGTCAGTGTTTGGCCGTCGGCTCCCAGTGCGCAACATAGGCATAACAAGCCAAAAATCATTTTCTTAGCTAATTTGTTCATAGTGTCCATAACCACCGGATGAATTTAGAATGTGTATACAAGGTTTACCGCGGCCTTGGTAGGACCGACGTAGTGGTGCGGTTTGTCTTTCTCGAGCTTTGTTCCGCAGTTGGCGCAAGGGTAGGCGTCGAATCGTGTGTAGACATATCCGAAGCCTATTTCGGCTTCCAGGTTCCAATGCTTGTCCAGAATCCAGGAATACCCGTATGCCGCACCCACGCCCAGGAACCATCCCTGGTAACGCCGGTCAGAGAGTTTGGAGAAGTCGCTTCCCAGAAAAGAGAAGTCGTTTTTCAGCCCGCCGACGTTGTATTGACCTCCGAGCAGGTGTGCTCCAACGAAGTGTCCTGCCCATCGGTCGCAAAACCAATAGCGAGCTTCGGGTTGCAGAAGCCAATGCTTCCACTTCCGGTCGTGCGAGAGTGTCCATCCGTTGTAGTTGGCAGATACGTCGAGCGTCCATCTGTCTGCCAATCCCGTTTCCACGCCTGCGTTCAGTGTAGCGAAGGCGTCGTATAGCAGATTACTTTTCAGAGCCACTTCCTGACATTTGGCTCCCATGCTGAAAAGACCTAAAAACAAAACCGCATAAAGTTTTAAAGTCATCTTTCCCATTATTTAAGATTTGTTAGTGTCATTAATATCTTAATCTCTTCTACTTATAGAGAAAAATTATCAAATTACCAATAAATTCCTAAAAGGAATCAAACAAAATTCCGTATGCCCAGCCTATATGTCGCTGGTGGTTGCAATGAAGAGTATTCAGCAAAAACATAGATACTGCCAGAATTACTATTCATTGTTTTTTGTTGTACAATTACAATGTGTAATAGTGCTTTTTAGTTTCTATATTCTTTACAGTCTGCGCTTGCGGACTGTAGTTTCAGGATTCATCTCTTCCCAAGAGA
>UMJE01020658.1_pt1 | contig 11276 bp, 10 predicted proteins | sample 1965971 | NCBI WGS metagenome assembly UMJE01 (sample SAMEA4836143, study PRJEB28245) | human gut metagenome | biome: gut microbiome; material: fecal sample | place: Denmark | collected 2008 | reverse complement strand
TCCCTTTAATTAGCCATGAACTGTTTCATACCCTGTGATTTTGCACCCGGGTTATCATTTCCGTAACCTTCAATAAGATTTACAACACCCCAAACTCCGAGTCCTGCTCCAATGAGCGAAATAACAGCGGTAAGTACAGTTGATGTTTTGTTGATAAAATCTGTAGTGCTTACTGCAGCAAACGCTGTTACACAGCTCATAGCAATCACAACCGATACGGCTGTAACTGCGAGAATAACTTTTTTTGCATTTCTGTTTCTGCTTGATAATTTTTTCGGTTTGTTTAAATTCATACTAATCATTTCCTTTCATCTACTGTTTGAAATTCTGTATATTTTGTGCTTTTTCTAAGTTCAGCGGTATGGTTATGCTTACGCTTAACATACTTTTTTACATCAAAATAATTTTTATCATCATAATCAAACAGATATTTATAATTTTTGTGCTTTGTTATGTCATACTTGTAAGACAAAAATGGATGCAAACCTCTGATTTGCAATACGCATTGGGAGTTGTCCATTACGCTTATTTCATCTCGTGACATCAATTCTTTACCGAGTTTTTGATAATTAACTCCATAACTTTCTTGAGTTCCTCTTGTACGAGATGTGTTAAACATATAGATTGTTTCTTTTCCTAAATTATCTGATATGTCTTTTAGCGTTGTTTTTTCTTTACCACCCAAAAATAGTTCCGAGTCACAGTTACCCTCGATTGTTTCAGCATTATCTTTATACAAAGATTTTAGTTGCGATTTTGTTTGCAAAATAATACTCGCAGAAATACCTCGACTTCGTATAACAGCAATTATTTTTTCAAAATCAGGTATTTGCTTTATGTTTGCAAATTCATCAATCAAACATCGTACAGGATACTTTAATCTGCCTTTCGGAGTTTTATCAGCTTTAGTACACAGAAGATTAAAAAGCTGAGAATACATAATCGCAACCAAAAAGTTGAATGTAGCGTCAGTATCTGATACAACTATAAACAATGCAGTAAGTCTATCTCCGATAGTATCAAGCTGCATTTCGTCATAGCTTGTAATTTCAAGTATACTGTCAATACTAAACGGAGCGAGTCTTGTTGCACAGCTAATCAAGATTGATTTAGCTGTTTTACCTGCCGCAAGTTTATAGGCTTTGTACTGTCGCACAGCAAATCTGCCAAGACTTGCTCTCCAAGGCTCTACATCAATGTCAACTAAATCAGCATAGTTTTCGTTTTGTTCTTCAAACTGCTCATCTTTATCCCAATCCTTTTCAATCCACTTTTCAAGATAGTAAAATGCCCAATCGATTGCATTTTTAAAGCTATCATCATCTTCTCGGCATTCTGATGCATTGACAAAATCAATAAGCGTTTCAAAATTCCACTCATTTTCAGGACACATAGTCAGAATGAGAGCTATGTATGATGTATAAAGCAATTTCTCTGCTTTAACCCAAAACTCATCTCCGCCTTTTTGCTCGCCGGTTGTATTTGCTATCAGCACTTCAACAGTACGCAATATATCTTGCTCACGAGTTTCGGGACGAATGTATGCAAACGGGTTATAGTGCATTGATTTTTTAAAATCAATTGTATTGAAAATTTTAATTTCATACGGTTGATAACCGATAATATCGCCTTTTTGATAAATTGGTTTGCCACGCTGAAGCAATTTGCCGCAATCATTAATTATTGTGCCTTTTGGATCTGTTACAACATAACTTGAATGCATCTGCATCAGGTTAGGTTTTACATAAAAGCGAGTTTTACCTGAGCCTGAACCACCATAAACTATTACATTTTTGTTACGCTCATACTTTGGTGATTTTGCTTTATTCATTGTCAATCTTTCAGATTGTGTCAGAATGATATTATCACTTTGATTTTGCTTTCTGCACGATGTACATATGTATCCGCAAGTAGATTAACAATTAAGTTAAGGTAATGTTGATTGTAACCTTGCGACAACAACGCATAGTATGAAATTTGTATTTCAGCCTTTTGGACATATTCCTCATATTCTTCTATCCTTCTATCAAGTTTTTCAGAAGTCGATTCTGTTGCTGTATCAGCTTGATTGATAGATGGATTAGTATGGTTTAACTCAGTATGGATATAGGTCGAGATTTCCGATGTCCTGACATCGTTTTTATCAACTTCAAGAGGTCGATTTCGATTTTTCAGAGGTCGATTTTTCCGACCTCTGGGATGTTGGTTCATCTTTTTGAGCCGACTTATCAGATTTTTGCTGAGTTTTTGTGCTTTTAGTAAGAGCATTAATCTTGCAGATAACTTCATCTTCATCATCCGATTTATCTATTGGCTTTGCGAAATTCATAACAAAAATTTTAGTAGGCTTACCTAATCCTTGCTTTTTGCGAATTATAAGACCAATTTTTTCAAGCTCACTAAATATACGCATAGCTTTATCTCTGCCAATATTGAGTTGCTTCTGCACAAGCTCTTGCTTGTAGTAAACAAATGTTATACCGCTTTTATCTATCCAACCGTTCTTTTTAGACAACGATGTTCTGGATAGATTTATAGAATTTTGTATAATATTAATCAACTTCTTGGATTTATATTTAAAATCCAATATGGATAGATTTATAGGTCTTTATTGTGGTCGCCAAGGGGCAGGGAAGACGATATTTAAAATCCAATATGGATAGATTTATAGGTCTTTATTGTGGTCGCCAAGGGGCAGGGAAGACGATATTTAAAATCCAATATGGATAGATTTATAGGTAATACTTAATACATGCTTGAGTAGCATTTCCTTATTTAAAATCCAATATGGATAGATTTATAGGATTTGCAATATGATTTGATGATGGAGAATTACTGATATTTAAAATCCAATATGGATAGATTTATAGATAATTGTGTTTTTTGTGTAAAATATTTTTAAAAGGATTTAAAATCCAATATGGATAGATTTATAGAAATGAAATGAGGTTTATATATGGGATTTATTGGTATTTAAAATCCAATATGGATAGATTTATAGGTGTTTAATGTCATATTCAAGCAATCCTCTAATCTGAATTTAAAATCCAATATGGATAGATTTATAGACGATGTCGATTTCAATAATCGTTATTTAGTAATTAAATTTAAAATCCAATATGGATAGATTTATAGTCGTCACCTTTGGTGCTTAAACCAGAACCAAAAAAAATTTAAAATCCAATATGGATAGATTTATAGGGCAGTACGATGATAGAGATTATTGGTTCTGATATTAATTTAAAATCCAATATGGATAGATTTATAGTGATTGGTCGTTAATTGTTTTTACCTCTTTGCGTTATTTAAAATCCAATATGGATAGATTTATAGTTGTGACCCGTCAATCGGTGTTACTGATGATTATATATTTAAAATCCAATATGGATAGATTTATAGCAATCTTTTTTGCATTTCTCCTGCGGACGGTGTTGTATTTAAAATCCAATATGGATAGATTTATAGGCAGCTGAACGCAATAAACAAGATGAGATTTCTCACTATTTAAAATCCAATATGGATAGATTTATAGTTATGAAGAACAAATAAAAATTATACGATTTTTTACATTTAAAATCCAATATGGATAGATTTATAGTAGTGATTCTATGTATAGTCTTAATATTGATTCAATATTTAAAATCCAATATGGATAGATTTATAGGTTTTGCACTTTATACTTGTTTATCACTTTTATCTTTATTTAAAATCCAATATGGATAGATTTATAGTAAATGTTTCAACTGCAAGTCCTACTACATCATCTTTATTTAAAATCCAATATGGATAGATTTATAGTATAGGTTCTATGGTCTGTGATGACGGAACTATTTAATTTAAAATCCAATATGGATAGATTTATAGAGATTATTTTAAATTATATGGTTTGCGTTTGTATTGATTTAAAATCCAATATGGATAGATTTATAGTGATAAATCTTCTGAATCTAATTATATTTATACTTCATTTAAAATCCAATATGGATAGATTTATAGAATTAAATCGCCACAAACAAATGTTCCAGAAAATTAATTTAAAATCCAATATGGATAGATTTATAGTATGCCTTGTCCTCTGCAAGCAATAGCTTATATTTATTTAAAATCCAATATGGATAGATTTATAGTGAATCATAGAAAGCTGCTTTAATATCATCAGTTGCATTTAAAATCCAATATGGATAGATTTATAGGCTAATCGACCTCGACCAGCAAGCCAATCTATCGTTTATTTAAAATCCAATATGGATAGATTTATAGGTTAAAATCAATAAAACTTGAAGTAGTCGCAACAGAATTTAAAATCCAATATGGATAGATTTATAGAGCAGTTACTTAATTCATTCGAACCTTTAACATTTCTATTTAAAATCCAATATGGATAGATTTATAGTTTAACACATCATTTTTTGATAGCTCTGTATTTATTAATTTAAAATCCAATATGGATAGATTTATAGCAATAAATTCTTTGCTTTCTCATCCTCATCAACAGGATTTAAAATCCAATATGGATAGATTTATAGGTTTTATTAATAAAAAAATCACCTTCAATTTTAGAATTTAAAATCCAATATGGATAGATTTATAGCGTCTGGCAGGATTTTAAAAATCTTCTCACTATTAAATTTAAAATCCAATATGGATAGATTTATAGCGTTCGGTGTTTACATTAAATATTATAACACCATAATTTAAAATCCAATATGGATAGATTTATAGTCTGAACTGGGTTGAGTAGTTGTTCCAGCAGAGTTAATTTAAAATCCAATATGGATAGATTTATAGTTTGACACAACGATATTTGTAGTATTAAGTTGCTTATTTAAAATCCAATATGGATAGATTTATAGTCTTTAAATCTTTAATCTTGTATCTGACAAGTTGATTTAAAATCCAATATGGATAGATTTATAGCCGCAAGTCAAAAATATTGTGCCAGTTGCCGTGCTGATTTAAAATCCAATATGGATAGATTTATAGAAAACCAAGATTATCGACAGAATTAACCTTGTGCTATTTAAAATCCAATATGGATAGATTTATAGAAGTGCAATAGTGGACGAATGTTGGGATGTCGTTTATATTTAAAATCCAATATGGATAGATTTATAGGTTGTCTTGCTGTTGAAAAATTTTGCCTTTACTGTATTTAAAATCCAATATGGATAGATTTATAGTCGCCTGAAAGAGCAAGAGGGTGCTCTTTCAATCTATTTAAAATCCAATATGGATAGATTTATAGTCATCATTACCCCACGATAACCGATTAATTTTACATATTTAAAATCCAATATGGATAGATTTATAGTTATCAGCTTTCCTGACGACGATATTCCCAACATCACATTTAAAATCCAATATGGATAGATTTATAGAGCCGTCCTTTTCAGGATTGAATTTGTTGTAATTGAATTTAAAATCCAATATGGATAGATTTATAGTTAACTGAAAATCTTTCTTTGTGTAACTTTCAATTATTTAAAATCCAATATGGATAGATTTATAGTGCAGAGATATACTCTCAAGTCATATAAACTTATTTATTTAAAATCCAATATGGATAGATTTATAGCAAGAAAACGGTTTTAACGCAAAGGCTTTTTTGAGTATTTAAAATCCAATATGGATAGATTTATAGTTTCGCCTGAAAGAGCAAGAGGGTGCTCTTTCAATCTATTTAAAATCCAATATGGATAGATTTATAGTTTTGAAAAACTTTCGGAAATGCAGAAGAGAATCATATTTAAAATCCAATATGGATAGATTTATAGCGATTTTTCATCAAACGGACGACTATTAGTCAAATAATTTAAAATCCAATATGGATAGATTTATAGGCGCCGCACGATATTGAAAGTATCACGGCAGGACAGATTTAAAATCCAATATGGATAGATTTATAGAAACGGGAATAATCTTAAGTCTATTAAAGCATTCAATTTAAAATCCAATATGGATAGATTTATAGAAAAATATTGCTGAATATCAATTAATGTTTGCAACGATTTAAAATCCAATATGGATAGATTTATAGACAAATATAACTATAATCAATTTTTGCTATATTCCATTTAAAATCCAATATGGATAGATTTATAGTACAGTTAACAAATATTGTATATATTTTTCAGAGATATTTAAAATCCAATATGGATAGATTTATAGTATTTTATCAATCTGAGCAGTTGCGATAACAAAATATTTAAAATCCAATATGGATAGATTTATAGTAATCGCCAATAAAAAATCCTTCTTCCGTTTTTAAATTTAAAATCCAATATGGATAGATTTATAGTATTGATAGAAAGCAAGCCGATTATAATGTTATAATATTTAAAATCCAATATGGATAGATTTATAGCCCGTCATATTTACATCAACGGCGCAATTTCCCGTTTATTTAAAATCCAATATGGATAGATTTATAGACAAGTTCAAAAGTCTTTTTGATTGAAATTTTTTTATTTAAAATCCAATATGGATAGATTTATAGAGAAAATTGTTATGCTATCGGAATTTGACAAGTCAGATTTAAAATCCAATATGGATAGATTTATAGAAAATATTGCTGAATATCAATTAATGTTTGCAACGTATTTAAAATCCAATATGGATAGATTTATAGTATACACCATCGTTAGTTTATGAAGCTATAAGCGATATTTAAAATCCAATATGGATAGATTTATAGCCTGTCCAAATATATCATATGTTTAACTTCTTTGTATTTAAAATCCAATATGGATAGATTTATAGACGATAAAGAATTTTCGATAAGCTATTCAAAGCGTATTTAAAATCCAATATGGATAGATTTATAGTTATTGTGAGGACTGCGGAGCAAAGATGGATAAGGATTTAAAATCCAATATGGATAGATTTATAGCGTTCAAAACTAAGCTATCTGATTTCGTAAAATGATTTAAAATCCAATATGGATAGATTTATAGTTATATGTTTCAAACGATTACAACGAGAATACAGATATTTAAAATCCAATATGGATAGATTTATAGAAAGACGCTTTTGGAAACCATTAATACCCATAATACATTTAAAATCCAATATGGATAGATTTATAGCCCACGCTCCTACAACAACTACTCAGCCTAGTACATTTAAAATCCAATATGGATAGATTTATAGATCAACTTCATTAGATTTACGAATTAAAACATAATAATTTAAAATCCAATATGGATAGATTTATAGGGTTCCGCAGTCATAGCAGCCAAAACTCAAACTAATTTAAAATCCAATATGGATAGATTTATAGATAATTGCAAATCAAACTGTTAATTGTTTACCTACATTTAAAATCCAATATGGATAGATTTATAGGTAATAATTATAGCTTAATTTTTTTGGAGAAAAATAATTTAAAATCCAATATGGATAGATTTATAGCGTGGCTGCTTATGTCTTGAGAGATTTTGAGTTTGATTTAAAATCCAATATGGATAGATTTATAGCTTTTGAGGTTGTTAGCCAACCGTGCGAGTGCTTAAATTTAAAATCCAATATGGATAGATTTATAGAAGGAAAGCACAAAGGATTATAAGTAATCGCTCTATATTTAAAATCCAATATGGATAGATTTATAGTAATAAATTGTCACGAGCTGAAAACAATTACATACAGATTTAAAATCCAATATGGATAGATTTATAGGATGTTACTACTGTTTATCCTCTTCTTAATATTTCATTTAAAATCCAATATGGATAGATTTATAGCCACCCCATAGCCAATATTTAATCAACCGTTTTCAATTTAAAATCCAATATGGATAGATTTATAGTATACTTAGCTGATTTTTTACGCCAACTTTGTAGTTATTTAAAATCCAATATGGATAGATTTATAGTCTGATGTGAGAGATAAGACTTTAACTGATACTGGCATTTAAAATCCAATATGGATAGATTTATAGCCGTGGGATAAAAGGATAAGTAATCATCGGCATTTTTCTGTGCTGTTTTGTCGATATACCAAATATTTATCAAATACTACTGCCATTTCAATATATCAAAAGCAACTATACCGATGATTACTTGATTTTTAGGTTCTGTCAACCTGCCGGGGGTTTTGTGCTATGTCAGGTCGACAATAAAAGCGTTACAAAAAATTTGATGTTTTATCATCCGTTTTTCCAAGAAAATCTTTATTCATCCACCGTTCTTCACGGGTATGAAACATTATTACCGAATCCTTGTCTTTTCTGATATAAACATCAAGTTCTTTTTGCAAAGCAAGTGAGTTTGCTTTACTTAAGTTTCCTTCAAAAACAGAGTTTTGAATATGTACAAGATATTTTTTGCAAATCTTAAATACCTTTGGAAGTATTTTTCTGCCCCTTTCATCACATATTATATCATATACAAGAATTACATACAATATTTACCACCACATTTCAAAGCCTTTATATTCTTTTTCTCCTATAATGTGCTTTATCAGTTTATAAAGTTCAAGTCTGATTAAGAATTGATAAGAAACATTTTTATTAAGTTCTTTGTGAAAAATAGTTGTCTTTAATTTTTCGTCAAATTCAGATGTAATTATTCGTGACGCTCTTTCGGTAAGTTGCAAACCGTTAAGTCCTTCTACAAAACTGCTTTCTGTTATTTGTTTTCGATTAAGCAAAGAAAAGATCAGACGATCCGCAATCAGCGGTTTGAAAATTTCCGAAACATCAAGTGCAAGAGAATATCGCCTTGTACCCGGCTGATGAAGATAGCTTATTGTAGGATTAAGTTGGGTTTTATAAATTTCCGCCAGAGTTTTTGTATATACAAGAGAATTGACATATGAAATAAGGCTGTTAATCATATTGTCGGCAGGATGATAAACTCTTTTATCAAATTCAATATTTTGATCAATAATTACATTCCACGCTTTGTAATATTCCTGACGAATATTGCCTTCAATTCCCATCAACTCTTCTATGGTTTCTACATCTGCAAGTTTCCTCCTCAAATTTTCAATAGCAGCCATTTGCTCTGACACATTCTTGCCTCTGCCGTTGTAGTATCTTAAGTTTCTGTAAATATTATAAGACGCAGCAACTATAAATTCTCTTGCTATTGATAATCTGTTTGAATAGTCGCCGTAAGCAAGCACTTGCTTAACCAAAAGCTGACCTGCAAGTTTTGTTTCCTTTGGGCAAAAACTTCCTATGTAAAATTGATAGTAATTGAAGAAATGTACAAGTATTCCGTATTTTGAAAATAAGTTCAGCAATTTAGATGTAACCGTTATTTCATTCATAATATAAATTTCTTTAATATTTTCTATCGGAAGATCTTTTACATTTCCGTCAATTGCAGTAAATCTTAATGTGTTGTCTTTTTGAGTTAAATTGCCTGACGAATATATGTAATAACTTTCCTGCATTTTATCACCTCAAATACAGCACAAATCATAGTAAGCACATGATTTGCAAATTCTTTTACTTTTAAATTTTGGCGGCAAAGCAGCCGATATAATTTTTACTATATCAGCTGCCGCACTTTCAAGCTCTCTTTCATCTTCTTCGCTAAGTTCAACATTAAGACTTTGCTTTAGCAAAGGATAATCAATTCTGCCTTTTATTCCCTCTACCCCACGCTTTTTCAGATAATAAAGATAGTATTTAAGTTGAGCAATACCCGCTTCCTCTATCTTTCTGCTTTTCTTTACCTCATGTAAAAGTTTATGCTCGGTAATAAAATCAATATTGATTGTGTTGTCGATCATAATATGTTTTTTCTTTTGCTTATAAGTGGTTTCATCTATAAGTTTTCCGATTTTGACATTTTCGTTTTCACTTTCCATTGCCAAACCGTTTGAAAAATACCACAGCTTTCTTTTACACACATAGTAATAATAAATATGCATACCCGAAATATTATTTTCGTCCATAATCATACCTCATATAAAATTATCAGGTTCTCCGTTATCATCAGATTTATCTTGCTTTTTGGTTTTCTTTTCCTTATCAAATCTGATGCCGCATTCGGAATCATAACTGCTGTTAATAACAGGTAATTCAGTATATGGCATTTTTAATTTTTTTATTTCGTAATCGTCAATTCTGAATTTAGGTACGGAAACCGTGAAGCCAAGTATTTCTTCGTTTGCTTTAAGTTTATCATCTCTTGAATAAGTATCTGATTTTAAAACTTCCAAAGCTTTTTCTATGGCACTCTCATTTTGATTATAAACATCAATCGGCACAGCGTCACTTCTGTCAATACTTCTTATTCCATCTTTTTTAAGAGAGAGATAATCGACATTTTCTTTATAATATTTATAAATTTTACGATATTCTTGAAAATATTTTGATTTTTCGATTTTTTCAACCGAAAGGTACTCATCTATAAGTTCTTTTTTAAGAACTTCAGAGATAATTCCGTCAACGCTTAAAATTGCCTGTTTTGACAACGAATGAATAGCATCGTCAACAAAACGATGTGCATTACCTTGAATTTCAGTAAATACAAAACAATTGTAAGATGAAAAGTCTTTATTACCCTTTCTGTTTACTCTGCCAAAGCGTTGGAACAGGGAAAATAAATCTGATAACTCGGTAATAAGAATATCAAAATCAATGTCAAGACTTGCTTCGACTACGGATGTTGAAATCCATATTTCAGGTATATTCATACTTTCGTTAGTTTTTTCAGAGGCTGCCAAAATCGCATTTTCTTTAGTTTTTCTGTCATTTTTTGTAAAATTGGAATGAAACAGATTTACACTTGCGTTAATATCCGAATTTTTTATTTCGGTGTACATCTTATTTGCAATATCAATTGAATTGCAAACGACAAGATATTTTTTTACTTTATCGCATATTGTATCATCAAATATTTTTATAATATCGTCAGACTGCAAGTTTTTTTCATATACTTTTACATTATGCCTTAGCTTTCCTTTATCAGAAAAATCGGATGTTTTTACATCTGTTCCGAGTATTTTTTCAATCTCGTTTCTTACAAACGGAGGCAAAGTTGCGGTAATTACAGCCACTTTACCACCCAAAGTATGAATCATCTCAATTGCATAAATAATTGCAGCCAAAACATCAGGTGAATACATCTGTATCTCATCAATAATAAACTTTGAATATGACGCTACCGCAAGTTTGTATTCATAACCTGCATATTTCAATGCAAAGTCAAATATCTGATCAGGCGTACAAATTGTAATCGGAAGTGCAAGCTGTTTACTGCATTGTGCATACGCAAAATCATAATTTTTTCCGCTAATTATTGAATCTTCCAAATAATAGGATT
>UMJE01005396.1_pt1 | contig 11512 bp, 15 predicted proteins | sample 1965971 | NCBI WGS metagenome assembly UMJE01 (sample SAMEA4836143, study PRJEB28245) | human gut metagenome | biome: gut microbiome; material: fecal sample | place: Denmark | collected 2008 | reverse complement strand
TAAATTATCGTTTAGCATAAGGAGAAATGAATTGAAATTATTTTTTGATGAATCTGGATATTCTGGCTGTATTATGCCAAATAAAAATGGACAATTGTTTAATGATGGACAACGACATTTTGTATTGGGAAGTGTTTTTGTTGCTGATAAAGAAGATGAAAAAGAAATACTGAACAAGTATAGACAGTTTAAGAATCGATTCGGATTTACAGGAGAAATAAAAGGTTCTGAGCTTATGACTCAGCGTAATAATGAAGCCCTAAAATATTTTATAACAAATGTGCTTGATGATAAGCATTTCTTTATTTGTAATTATGATAAGATATTTTACTTGGCAACATTGATTTCGGTATATATTTTTGGAGTGCCATTTCAACAGCAAGAAACATTAACTTTTTATATGATGGCAAGTGCTTTGGCGGGAGAAAAAGAAGAACTGTTTTTACATTATTGTTCCGCAGTATGTGAAAACACCGATAATTCTAAAAAAGAATTTTTGGAATATCTTATTTCCTTTCCTTATGAGAAACTGGATAGAAATGATTATAATTTGTATATAGCATTTGCTAAGCTTATGTTAGAAAATAAAAATTATGGAGAATTCCCGTTGACTTACGAAGCGTATAGCTGCAAAAATACTGTAAATTTTGTGAATATGACGGCATTAGGAGAAATGCTTTTGAGCTTAAAATATCTACATGGAGTTGATATGAGTAAGACGGAAATATATCATGATAACTTAATGGGGTACGAAGAAGAATATAATCAATCGTTTGGAAATAATAAAATTTTTATCAATTTTGTTGATAGCAAAGAAAATGAATTGGTTCAGTTAGCAGATAATATAAGTAGTATTTATCGTAAGTGTTTTGAAAAGTCATTTGAAGCATTTAGATGTAATAAGCAATGGACAGATAATATTTGGTTTACTGAAAATTATTCGAGAATTATAAATACTATTGGAATGGAGCATATAAAGATGGATACCCAGATTTCAGATTATGTGTTACCTTTTGTAATTCGTGATATTTTTGGAAATGAATATGGACAATTTGAGCAAAATAAGGAAAAATTTTGGGGATTATTTTATTTCTACAAAGAAAAAATTATGGAAGACATAGATGCAATGGAAGTTGATTTACCACTTTGATTACAATGAGAATGGTTATATTTCATATAAAGTATTGTGAAAATTTAGAAAGACGGGCTATGGAAACAAAGCCAAGAATTTTATATTTATAAAAGATTTTACTGGAAAGAATCAATGAAGAAAATCTGCTTTCTACAACACAGTTAATCAATATATTGAATGATGAATACGGAATATCTGCATATAGAACTACTGTTACGAAAGACATTGCAGCACTTCAGAAGTTTGAAATTGGCATTGTCTGAAGTTTTATAAGACCTTTCTTGAAATTGTCGACACGGCGTGTAGATAATCCGGCGTTCTGCTTTCGTTCATGTGCACCTGACACCAAGAATTATGTATAGGGGAATAAATGGGATTATTAGAAATACTAAAAGGCGAGCAGCCAGGCATAATAACCTCACTCCTGCATTACAGAAATGTAGGGCAGTATGGTGAGTATTTAACTGAATATGCACTTACACATGACAACATAGCTGGTGATCTAGTTGTCCTCAAGAATGTTTATGTCCCGACAGGCAACAAGACTACGGAAATAGATATGTTGATGATACATGAGAAGGGCATATTTGTAATTGAAAGTAAAAATTATAGTGGATGGATATTTGGCGATTACAATCAGCTGAATTGGACACAGAGCTTTCCGAACGGAGAGAAGCATAAGTTTTATAATCCAATAAAGCAGAACAGGACACATATAAAAGCGTTGGCTGAATATCTGGGAAAGCCAATGTCAGAATTTATGTCGTACATAGTATTTTCTGAGAGGTGCACATTGAAGAAAATACCGCAAGATACATCGGATGTTATAATAGTGCGTAGACCACATATGCTTAACAGATTACGTTCTCAGCTTAACAGTATGCCAGTTAAGTATACTCATGATGAGATAGTGGCGATGAAGGACAAGCTGACAAATCTGACCAATAAGAGCACTGCTGAAAAGAAACAGCATATTGAAAATATCAAGACAAAGTGTCCGTTTTGTGGTAGTGATCTTGTGAAGCGAAATGGCAAATATGGCGCGTTCTGGGGATGCAGCGCATATCCGAAGTGCAAATTTACAAGACCAATAGATAAATAACATTGAGAATGTGACACCGGAAATGATCAATTCATGTAATCATGTGGATATTTCACGATTGGAACTCTAAATATGGAAGGAAGGTCAGACTATATAGAACACATACATATTGTAAAAACAGGAATAACGGAGTTAGATGTTGATTGCGTGGTCAATGCTGCCAATGAAGGCTTATGGAAAGGTTGCACTAAGAGCAGTTGCCGATTCTCTTGATTCCTTAGTGGATATGGGGGGTACTTTGCTGTATTAGATGATTCAATGCTTGCTGTGGGACAGGAAATATATCACCTTATGTTTGATAATACAGATGACTTACTATTGGCATCAATAGATGAGAACAAGACAAATACTTTAAAATCCGCCATCTACGGTCTTGCCGTAGGCGATGCGTTGGGCGTCCCGTATGAATTTTAATTCAGGGGCGCATTTGAGTGCACAGATATGATAGGCTACGGTACGCACAATCAGCCGGAGGGAACCTGGTCGGATGATACCAGTATGGCGTTTGCCACTTGCGCCAGTATCAAAGCGTGTGGCAGAGTTGATATGGACGACATCAGAGATAGATTCCGCAGATGGCTAAAAGAAGGAGCATATTCTTGTAAATGGTGTGCCGCTTGCAGAGGCAATAATGGAACGTACCGGAAGGTTCAAAGCTATCGGCAGCTATTGGAATAGAGATATGGTTAACAGTTTATCCGTAGGATCTTCAGGCTATGTGGTTGATACATTTGTGGCGGCTATGTGGTGTCTGCTTACAACGGATAACTACAGGGATTGTGTGCTCAAGGCGGTGAATCTAGGCAGCGATACGGATACGACAGCAGCGGTAGCCGGGGGACTTGCGGGAATCATGTATGGACTTGAAGGTATGACAGATGAGAGGTTGTCAAAGATGAAGTCAATGGACATGATAGATCAAGAATTGTTTTCTTCGCTCCAATAATTGTAATCCCACGTCTCTGAGGATATAGCATCATTGAAAAGCCTCATAAAAACAGGTATAATGATTAACAACGGCCCATCACATCAAACAAAGAGTTGTGACGGGCTTTATCTTTAAAGAATAAAGGAGATACATAGAAAATGGCAGATTTTAAATACGAAATAGTGGAGCACATAGGAGTGATCTCGGAAAGTGCAAAGGGATGGACTAAGGAACTTAATAAGATATCGTGGAACGGTGGCACACCGAAGTATGATATCAGAGAGTGGGCACCGGAGCATGAGAAGATGGGTAAGGGTGTGACACTTACAGAAGAGGAGGCGTCTAAATTAAAGTCGTTGCTGTAGAGACAGCACGAGAAAGGACTAGGTCAATGAAGATATTTGTTGATGCTGACGCGTGTCCGGTGATTGATATAGTTGAAGACATAGCAACAAAATACAACATCCCGGTAACGCTTCTATGCGATACGAACCATGTTCTCACATCTGATTACAGTGAGGTTATCGTGGTCGGTGCCGGAGCGGATGCGGTGGATTACAAGCTGATAAGCATTTGCCATAGAGGTGATATAGTTGTAACTCAGGATTATGGCGTGGCTGCGATGGCTCTGGGAAAAGGTGCATTTGCAATACATCAATCGGGAAAATGGTACACAAATGAGAATATCGATCAGATGCTTATGGAGAGGCATCTGAACAAAAAAGCGAGAAGGGCGTCAAGCCGGAATCATATCAAAGGACCACGGAAGAGAACCGATGAAGATGATCAGAGATTTGCGGAGTCATTTGAGAAGCTGCTGCGAAAGGCAAATAATCTGTAGATACATATGAAAGTGGAGGGGGATTCGAACCCTTACCACACATGAACCGGAAGAGGTCAGATTTTAATGGATGATAAAAATACAAACAGAACAATAGAATACTACAACACACATGCTGACAGATATTCCGAGATAACCAGAAATGCAGACATGTCGGACATTTACAAGCGCTTTGAGGAACATCTCAAGCCGGGCAGCAGGATTCTTGATCTTGGCTGCGGCAGTGGCCGTGACAGCAAATATTTTCTGGACAAGGGATATGATGTCGTATCTCTGGATGCGTCTGAAACAATGTGTAAGAAGACATATGAGCTCACGGGAAGACCTGCTTTGAATATGCGTATCGAGGACATAAACTGCGAAAATGAATTTGATGCGGTGTGGGCGTGTGCCTCGATGCTCCATGTTGACAAGGGTGATATGATCAAAATCTTTGCGAAGGTTATGAAAGCGCTTAAGATTGGCGGTGTATTCTATGCTTCGTGGAAGTATGGAAAAGGTGAGCAGACGCGGGATGATGGAAGAACATTTGCCAATTATACCGAGACAAAGGTTTGTGATATGGTGTATTCGGTTTCTGGCGCGGCCCTTGAGGATGTATGGACGAGTCAGGATGTGAGACCTGACAGGACAGGTCAGGGGCATTTGTGGGTAAATGTTCTGGTAAAGAAGACCAGAGTTGTCATAACTGAGAAGGAGTTCCTGAATATTTTCTGGAAGCAATACCAGATCATTGAGAAGGATGTACGGATCAGTTCTGAGTATGTGGATATCCACAAGAGCAATTTCTCGACATTTTCAAGCAGATACATAAATATGTTCCTGAATATTTGCAGCAATATAGACTCTCTGATAGAGATATACTGCAAGATAGTCGAGGAGGATGATTACAGGAAGAAGTACAGTATACATGACAGGCTTACTCCTGTGCTTAGGAAATTCCCGGCTATCAGGCTTGACGCAGTGAGGACGATAGACACATTTGAAGATATCGAGTTGAAGCCGTTCAGCGCATTTGTGGATGGCAGGATCGCGGATTGGTGGAATGACTATAACCTGGTAAAACATGCCAGAAGCGAGAAGAATGAGAAGACAGGGAAGTACAATTTCCAGAGCGCAAATCAGAAGAATGTGCTGACTGCCCTGGCTGCGTATTTTATCGTGTGCAACCGCATATACGAGGAGATATGCGAGATCTCGGCGACGCCGAAGAAGCTGCTCAAGTCGAAATTATTCCTGTACGTGAAGAATGGTGAGTAGATAAGGAAAGGTAATAGACCATGGTAAAACAGATAGTAAGAGATCAGATGTTTCTCAGCCAGAAGTCATCTCCGATGACGACTATGGATGCGGGGATCATAGCAGATATGCAGGACACATTAGCGGCAAATCAGGCGAGGTGCGTCGGCATGGCGGGCAACATGATCGGATATAAGAAGAGGATAATCATCGTCAGTATGGGATTTGCCAATGTTGTCATGCTGAATCCGGTACTCCTGTCAAAGTCGGGGGCTTACGAGACAGAGGAGGGATGTCTGTCTCTGGACGGCACGAGAAAGGTGACAAGGTATAGAGACATAGAAGTAGAGTTTCAGGATGCATCATTTGCAAAAAAGCGTATGAAGTTCAACGGATATATAGCCCAGATAGTGCTCCATGAGATGGATCACCTTGAGGGGCGAATAATTTAGGAGAGTTTATGGAATCAAAAGACGGAACATGGATTATGTATGGAGTTTCGGAGGATGATCCGGAGTGCCTGCATACGGTGGACGAACTTATCGGATATATAGAGGAAGTGGGATTTCTTCCTCTTTTCCGCAATGAGATACCTGGATTTTCGGTGGAAGAGCGAACCACGGAGAAGTATTGGTGGAGTGAAGACCCGCAGAGGGATCCTTGGGTGTGGCGTGAGATCATAGCCAGAAGAGGCGATATCGCATACGGCAAATTTTTCCACAATAAGGCGGGATTTATCTCAAAGAAATGGTTCCCGTATTTTGCAAATTATAGAAGAGCTGGATATGATTTCGATGCCAGATGGGATGATGAGCTTGCATCATTCAGGCAGAAGAAGATCATGGATCTGTTCATGGATGACCGGATAGACGAGGAGAGCGATGCGGAATTTGCAGCAGAAAAGCTGGATAGTATGTACAATACAGAACTTTTTTCATTCGATATAAAGAAGCTTGCCGGATTTGGCAAGGGCGGAGAGAAAGGCTTTGAGGGTACGATGACACAGCTCCAGATGCAGACATACCTGTGCGCATGTGACTTCAGAAAACGGTTGAACAAGAAGGGCGCGGAATACGGATGGAATGTGGCTGTGTATTCCATGCCGGAGAAGCTGTGGGGATATGACCACGTGACGTCCGCATATGGTGAGAGCCCTGAGGAATCGTGGGAGAGGATAGTGAAGCATATGGATGATATCTACCCGATTGCCACAGAGAAACAGATAAAGAAAGTCTTAAAGTAGAGACAGTGTACAGAAAACTCTAATTCAAAACTTTACATCAAAAGTTTACACATAACATTACATATATCTTTACATATGTGTTTACATATGTTATGTTTAGATGCAAGTCAGGTTATAAAGAATAATATGATGCCTACTTGAAGAGGAGAAATGATGAACACTGTATATGATGTTATTATTGTGGGAACTGGCGCTGCAGGTTTGTTCTGTGCGTTGAATTTTCCAGAGACAAAAAAGGTCTGTATTATCACAAAAAGGCGGGCTGATGAGTCCGACTCTTTTTTGGCCCAGGGCGGCATATGTATGCTGCGGGGTGAGGAAGACTACGAAGATTATTTTGAAGACACCATGAGAGCCGGTCATTATGAGAACAATAAAAAGACAGTCGATCTGATGATCAGATCATCGAATCTTGTTATCAGAGAATTGATAAGGCTTGGAGTCAGATTTGAGAGGGATGAGAGCGGAAAGCTTGCCTTCACCAAGGAGGGAGCTCACAGCCAGCCCAGAATATTGTTCCACGAGGACATTACCGGCAAAGAGATTACATCCACTTTGCTGGAGTGTGCAAAGAAAAAATCCAATATCGAGATATATGAGTATACGACTATGCTCGACATCATCTGCAATGACAATGCCTGTGGTGGAGTGGTTATAGCTGATGAGGCCAAGAACATAAGCATACTTAGATCCAACAATGTTGTATTGGCGTGTGGTGGAATCGGAGGTATATATAAGAACTCAACGAATTTTGCCCATATAACAGGTGATGCCATAGCAATTGCCTTAAAACATGGTGTAGAGGTAGAGAATCTGAATTATGTACAGATCCACCCGACGACACTGTTTAGCCGGAATAAGGGAAGAAGATTTTTGATATCTGAATCTGTGAGAGGCGAAGGCGCATGGCTTCTTAACAAGGCGGGCGAAAGGTTTACAGATGAACTGCAGCCTCGTGATGTAGTCAGCCATGCAATATGGAAACAGATGGAGATAGATGGAACGGAGCATGTGTGGGAAGATCTGAGACCGCTTGGAAGAGATGTGATCTTGCAGCATTTTCCACATATATACAAGCAGTGCAAGGATGAAGGATATGATGTGCTTGTTGAACCGATACCGGTTGTGCCGGCTCAGCATTACCACATGGGCGGAGTGAAGGCAGATCTTGCCGGAAGGACATCCATGGAAGGATTGTACGCGGTAGGAGAAGCCGGATGTAATGGAGTGCATGGCAGAAACAGACTGGCAAGCAATTCGTTACTTGAGTCGCTTGTTTTTGCACAGAGGGCGGCAGATGATATCATGTTCAGCAGAGAGCACAGAGGCTGTGGAGAAGACAACATAGATCTGTCTGAATATGAAGATATAGACGGTTTGTTTAGAGAATATAAGAATATAGTTTTGACAGAAACGGAAAGAAGAGGCTGAGAATGAATCAGATAACAATGAAATTGAATGCGGACAAGTTTATAATGATGGCTTTACAGGAGGATATCACAAGTGAGGATGTATCCACAAATGCGGTGATGCCAAAGGCACAGAAAGGAAAAGTAGACCTGATATGCAAGCAGGATGGAATCATTGCAGGACTTGATGTATATGCAAGAGTATTTACACTCTTAGATGACAGCACTGAGGTTGAGTTCTTCTGCAAAGATGGCGATGAGGTGAAGGCTGGCCAGCTTATGGGAATTGTGACTGGTGATATCAGGGTTCTTCTCTCTGGAGAGAGGGTTGCGCTTAATTACCTGCAGCGTATGAGTGGTATAGCTACATATACCCATGAGGTTGCAGAACTTCTTAAAGGAAGCAAGACTACTCTGCTGGATACCAGAAAGACCACACCTAATTGCCGTATATTTGAGAAGTATGCAGTCAGAGTCGGCGGAGGCAGCAATCACAGATACAATTTGTCGGATGGAGTATTACTTAAGGATAATCATATAGGCGCTGCGGGAAGTATAACCAATGCAGTGAGAATGGCAAAGGAGTATGCACCATTTGTCCGCAAGATAGAGGTTGAAGTTGAGACACTGGATCAGGTAAAAGAGGCTGTTGAAGCGGGAGCCGATATCATTATGCTTGACAATATGACAACGGATCAGATGAGGGCTGCGATTGATTTGATCGATGGACGTGCTGAGACAGAATGTTCAGGCAATGTTACAAAAGAGAACATAGAGAGACTGATATCATTGGGAGTGGATTATATATCAAGCGGTGCGCTTACACACAGCTCACCTATAATGGATATATCGATGAAAAATCTTCATGCGGAGGAATAAAGTGAAGGCAAAAGAGAGAAGGGAAAGGATACTTGACATTGTGAAGAATTCAGATGTCCCTGTTCCGGCAAATAAGCTTGCGTCAGAATTCGATGTCAGTAGACAGATAATAGTGCAGGACATTGCAGTGATCAGGGCGGCTGATGATGGCATAATTGCAACTAACAGGGGTTATATATACAAGAATGAATCAAAATGTCAGAGAGAGTTTAAAGTAAAACACGGTTATGACAGGACTGAGGAAGAACTCACGATCATAGTTGATTATGGCGGTGTTGTAAAGAATGTAAGTATAAGTCATACAGTGTACAATCGTGTTACTGCAAAGATGAATATTGCTTCCAGATACGACGTGGCAAAATTTATGAAAAAATTGGAAAACAGCCAGTCGTCCCTGCTTGGAAATGCTACGAACGGATATCATTACCATCTGATAGAGGCTCCAAGTGAAGAGGTCCTGGACAACATAGAGCAGAAGCTCGATGAGACAGGCTTCCTTGTTCCGTGGCAGGAGTGGGAGAAATAATGCAAAATGATTTGGAGAGAATAAAATGACGATAAAAGAGATACAGGAAGAGATAATCAGACTGAAGAAAGAGAAAGATTTCTGCATACTGGCACATGCTTATCAAGGACATGAGATTCTTGAAGTTGCAGATTATATGGGAGATTCATATGGACTTAGCGTTGAGGCGAGCAAGGATTCCCGCAAAAATATAATAATGTGTGGTGTGCGTTTTATGGCGGAGACATGTAAGATATTGTCCCCTGATAAGAATGTGTACCTGCCTAATCCTGAAGCCGGATGTCCGATGGCTGAGCAGATGAACCTTGAAACGCTGGATGAGATGAAGAAGAAGTATCCGGGATATGCGGTTGTCGCCTATATTAATACGACATCTGAATTGAAAACTGCCTGTGATGTATGTGTGACATCCTCATCAGCAGTGCAGATCTGCAGCAAGCTTGATAACGACAAGATTCTTTTTATTCCAGATCCGAATCTTGGAAACTATGTTCAAAAGCAGATGCCGGAAAAGGAATTTGCATTTTTTAACGGCGGATGTCCTAGACACCTTGCGGTTACCCTAGATGATGCTTTGAAGGCAAAAGAGTTACATCCACATGCGGAACTTCTTGTCCATCCTGAGTGTAGACCGGATGTAGTTGCAGAGGCTGATTATGTAGGTTCAACCACAGGAATTATGGCATATGCCAGAAAGTCAGAGAAAAAAGAATTTATCATCGGTACAGAGCACAGTATTGTGGAGCATCTTCAGTATGAGTGCCCTGACAAAATGTTCTATCCAATTTCTTCAAAGCTGATGTGCCATAATATGAAGCTTACTACCCTGGTTGACATATTGAATGTACTAAAGGGCACAGGTGGCGAAGAGATAGTCCTTTCTGATGAGGTGATGGAGGGAGCTTCCCGCTGCATCAACAGAATGATCGCGCTTGGATAACGAGGTGTGGATTATTATCCAGAGCAGTGGGACATATCCATGATCGATGAGGATATGGACAATATTGTAGAGCTTGGATGCAATGTCATTCGTATAGCGGAGTTTGCATGGCATATCATGGAAAAAACGGAGGGCAGTATGACTTTTCGTTCTTCGATCATGTCATCAGCAAGGCAAAGGAGAAGGGGCTTCATGTGATACTTGGAACCCCGACAGCGACTATTGCTTAATTATATAAAATACGGTTGCTTATTAGTTCATTAAGCGACCGTATTTTTTTGTACCTGTGTTATAATGTTATAAAAGTGTATAATATTATTTGCAAATTATGATCAGCCAGACTGGCTGGAGTATAGGAGGACATGATGGGTATTGTTGAATTAAAAAATGATAAGATCGCTATAAAGGTGAATACTCACGGTGCTGAGCTTGTGAGCCTGAAGAGTATCGAGACAGACAGAGAATACATGTGGTGCGGTGATGCTGAGTATTGGGGAAGAGTTTCTCCTGTGCTGTTTCCATTTGTGGGAAAGCTTGAAGGACAGCGTTACAGACATAACGGGGTGGTTTATGAGAATATACCTCAGCACGGATTTGCAAGGGACAGCGAGTTTGTAGTGGCTGGCCAGACTGGTGATACACTGCTGTTTGTGCTTGAGAAGAATGATACATGGCAGAAGAGCTATCCGTTTGATTTCAGTCTTTGTATAGGATACAGACTTGAAGGTTCATCTGTACATGTTATGTGGACCGTTGTGAATGAGGGAACTGACACGATTCATTTTTCTATCGGTGCCCATCCTGCATTTGCATGTGAGGGAGGCATCGGCGGTTATTCTCTGGATATGCACACAGGTAAGAACGAGATTGAATGTGGTCTTTTGACAGCAAATGGAGTTCTTGGAGATAGAACAGTTACGCACAGACTGACAGATGGAGTCTTAAAGCTGCGTGATGAGATGTTTGATGAGGATGCCCTGATCATGGATGGTAAGGGTATAAATACGATTACATTAAGGAACTCATCTGATGCGTCGGTTTTGCAGTTGAGATTTGATGTGCCGCAGATAGGCATATGGTCTCCTGCAAAGAAACATGCGCCATTTGTCTGCATAGAGCCTTGGTTTGGCAGGTGTGACCGCGAGGGATATGACGGAGATCTGGCGGACCGTGAGTATTCAAACAGTCTTGAGGCTGGCCATTCGTTCAGCAAGGAGTATGTCATCGACATACTATAATGGAAAACATATCATGTGTCAGATTAAGATATAGC
>UMJE01024329.1_pt1 | contig 11531 bp, 15 predicted proteins | sample 1965971 | NCBI WGS metagenome assembly UMJE01 (sample SAMEA4836143, study PRJEB28245) | human gut metagenome | biome: gut microbiome; material: fecal sample | place: Denmark | collected 2008 | reverse complement strand
CTTATTGCTAAAGAATACTTTACTTATGAACAGGGTATTGTCAGAACTGTTACTGAAGATTCTGATACTATTTCCGGCTCTGGAAGCAGTGTTATTATGAACAGAAGTAACGGAGAAACAATAAATGGAAAATAGAGTAAATTATGAAAAATTAAACGCAGAAATTCAAAATCTGACTCGTAGAATGGATCAGATGGAGAAAAGAGCATCCATGTATGAAGAACAATTCCGTGAAACCTCGAAAACTGTGCAATCAATAGATTTTAACGTCAATAATTTATTAAAATTATTCGACAAACTTGAATCAAGAATGTCTAACGATCAGGAGATATTACATAAAAGAATAGGTTCTTTAAAACAGGATTTTGAAGATTATCAAATGAAAGATTTAAAGAATTACTATAACTATAAAAGAGTTATAGTAAACACTGTTCTAACTCTAATTATCGGAGGACTTTTTGGTGGAGTTGTTACAGCCTGGAGAGTCTTCAAGATTAATGGTTGAATCAGATTTTAATAAAAAACTTAAAACATTGTCACAAATTGCACTAAAGGTGATCATAAAAGGAACTGGCTTAAAAACGAAAAGTGAATTGCTTTTATGGAAATTTTACATAGAAGATAAAACTTATTCCGAAATAGCCGATGACTTAGGAATTGAAATATCTTCAGTTGGCAAAGCTTTATGGAATGCCAAAAAGGAATTAAAAGAAATCATTAATAATGAAAGACATTTAATTCCACAAGAAATCCAACCATATATTGAGCTCTTGTTGCAAAAACAATAGCAAGGGAATAAATAGACAAGCTCTTTACATATTTTAGGAAATATGTAGAGGGCTTGTTTTTGTTATAATAATTACAGGTAATAACCCCTGCGGGGTGTTAAAAAAGTTTAATATCGTCCAGATATGGTGGCGGTATGGGGAGGACAAATGTATGTATCCAACTAATTACATGAATCCAATGAATAATCAGCCAATGAGTCCGGATTATGGTTATAATCGTATGCAACAAGTACAGCAAATGCAACAAGCAATAAATCCTACTGTCCCGAAATGGAAACCTTTAAGGAGTCTATTAAACCATTAAAATACTCTGATAGGGAAATCTATGAAGAAGTCGTTGACAAGTTGTATAAAGAGTGTTATGGGGAACATTTCAGTGATTGGTTAGCGGAAAAGGCTGTTGAAAACTTTAAGAACGTAGACGGCACGGAAGGAGCACACTGGACGATTGAACAAATTGATGATGTAATTCGTCAATATAACATTAAATGTGTTGGTTTTAATCGTTGGGATTTATACTATGTAATGAATATGCTTTATAGCGATTATTACAATGTATTAGGCTCGGATACTGCTATCTATGTAAAGTTGAGTAAGGCATGGTTTGAAGACCCGGATGTAAGCGAGGGCAAAGCCTACCGTTACTATATGCAAGTAGCAAAAGCCTAATTAAAGAAAGAGTACATTCTTCGGAGTGTACTCTTTTTTATTGACAATTTTAGTCTATTGGAGTATAATTGTCACATAAGGAGAAATCACAGTGGTCAAAATTAATATTAAAAAATCCAGAAAATTTACTGAATTTGAATATAGTTTATTTATTACATTTGATTTTGATATTAAGATTGTAAGTCAATTAAGAAAGTTGACTTATAGATATTTTCATACAGAATCAAACTGCTGGGAAGTTCCTTCTGTGCACTACGAAGCCGTATTAAAAATATTAAATGGCACTCAATTTGTCATTTCTAATAAAGAACTATTAGAAAAGAATATGCCTGATTATGAATTTAAAACAACTCCTTATAATTACCAATTAGAGGGTATTAAATTTGGATTGTCTAAAAATAGATTTCATTTAGGTGACGAGCAAGGTTTAGGTAAGACTAAACAATGTATTGATTTAGCCTGTATTCAAAAGCAGGAAAAAGGTGTTCAGCATTGTTTAATTATTTGTGGTGTAGCAACTCTACGTTGGAATTGGCGTGATGAAATTGAAACACATAGTAATGAAGATCATTGTATACTAGGATTGCGTAAACGTAAACGTAAAAATACTATGTATGATGGCGGCACTACTGCAAAGATTGAAGATTTGCAAAGTATTCCGGAAGCGTTCTTTTGGATAATCAATGTAGAAGCTTTGCGTGATGAAACCATAATCAAAATATTAAAAAAATATCATGAAGATGGTATTATTGGAATTATTATTACTGACGAAGTTCATAAAATAAAAAATCCTTTATCTGCACAAGGCAAAGGATATTTGAAGATTGTAAATATTAAGGATACTGAAGATATTCGTATAACTGTTAGTGGTACACCCTTAATTAATCAGCCAATGGATTTGTATATGATTTTTAAATCCTTGGGCTATGAAAATAATAGTTACACAGCTTTTAAAAATCATTATTGTATCATGGGCGGTTATATGAATAGGGAGATTATTGGATATCAAAATCTTCAAGAATTAAAGAATCGTTTAAAAAATATTCAAATAAGAAGATTAAAAAAAGATGTTCTTGAACTTCCTGAAAAGTTACCTCAAACAATTTATGTTGAATTAGCTAAAGAACAAATGGATCTTTATCAGGAAGTAAGAATAGCTTTACAAGATAAAGTTGATTTAATAAAATTAAATCCAAATCCGCTTGCACAATTTACAAGATTAAGACAGGTCACAGGCACACCGCAGCTAATTAGTTCTACGATTAGTAAATCCACTAAATTAGATAGGTTAGTAGAACTTGTGGATGAAATTGCCGATAGAGGCGAACAATGCCTTATCTTTAGTAATTGGGCAGAGGTATGTAAGATAATAGTTGATAGGCTAAAGAGTGTTAATGCTCTAGGTTATATTAGTGGCTGTAAGGATTTAAAAGCCATAGAAACAGAATTTAAAGCTAATCCTAATCATGTTGCATTAGTTGGTACTATCAAATTAATGGGTACAGGCTTAACTTTTAATAATAGCAATAATGTAATATTCTTTGATAGTCCGTGGACTGATGCGGATAAACAACAAGCAGTTGATCGTTGTCATCGTATAGGACAAACAAGTGATTTAAATATTTATACTCTTGTTTGTGCTAATACTATAGATGAAAAAGTTGAGAAAATTATTCAAAGAAAACATATTTTGTCAGATGGTATTGTAGATGGCGGAAATGTAATGAAACTTGAACAATTAATCAACTTACTCTTATCGTAAAGGAGGGATAATGTGTCAAGAACTCGTAGACATAGAAAACGTCAAGGCTTTAAAAAACGAAATGTTAATTGTTCTCTGTGTCTTTTTGAAGAAAGTTGCAATCTAAAAGATGCTAAAATTTGTCATGGGTTTGTATTAAAGGATACTAAACCAATCGTTACTAATGCTGATACTAAAATAACGAATGTAGACAAAGAAAATCAAGTAGAACAATTACCAATGTACGATCCTGAATATACAGCACCAGTATCAATGTCTGAATGTCTTGCTATGTTTTTATTTATTATTTTATTGTTTATTGGTTGTGCTTATTTAATTTTAAGATAGGAGATGTTTTGAATGGATAATGTTATTGCTAATTTTATCAATGTACACAAACAAGAATTTGTTTTAGCTAAACAATTAAAATCTCTTAAAGAGCAAGTAAAAAATATCTTAAAAGAAGCAAATCAAGATTCTTATGTTATTGATGGAGTAGGTAGTGTTTCAATTAGTGAAAGTAAATCATTACAATTTGATGAACAAAGATTAATGGCATATTTAGAAGAACACTATCCTCAGTGTATTATTCAAGAACCTAAGATTGATTATACTTTATTAGATAAATTAGCGTATGAAAATCAAGAAATTATTAAAGAATTAGTTCCTTTTCAATATGAAAAAGTAACAGAAAGGATTAATGTTAAATATGTCAAAGATTAAAGAATTTACAGTTAGTAGTAAACGTAGTGTTCAAGTACATGGTGAATTTTTTACTTTTGAATGTTCTGAATTAATTAGTTTAGATGAAAAAGATGATATTGAAAAAGTAAGATTTGACGCTTGGGTAAGAGTTAATAATGAAGTAGATAATCAAGTTATTGATGCGTCTAAAATGTAAATAAAAAATATTTTTTACGAATAGTTGACAACTAAAAAGGGATATGTTATTATACTTATAGAGCGGTAATGTACTCGGCGGTCTTACTGCCTCATAAGTACATATCGCTCTAGACCCCTATTTATTTAAGTCAAAAAAGGCTCCTTACGACCGCCGAGAAAGTAAGGGGTCTTTTTTGTTGAAAAGTGAAAGTGAGGTTTTTACAATGTTAAAAAAAATGTTAATTAGTGGACTAATGATATTAGCCATTAGCAGCTCTGTAAGTGCCTGCGAGGTGGAGAATAAGGGGGTAACTGCGGAAGGTAACATCATTACTGATTTCAAGCCTTGTATGCAAGAAAGTTGCCCTATGTACCGTAAATATAGAGAGTTAGAAATATTAATAGAGATTGAATTAGGGGAAAATATGTCTCATGAAGAAGTTCAAGCAAGAGCAGCTCGTCAAGATTTCGTAAAAGCTAATACTAGAGTAATTGAACCTAAAAAAATCGTATATGGCGAAGTTTCGATGGACGTAAATAAACATTTAAGGAGAAAATGATGACTAATAATTTTTCATTTATTATTCACTCTTGGATGATGACTTCATTAAAGCTAAAAGGAAATGAATTAATTGCTTATGCAATAATTTATAAATATTCAGATATTAAAGGTCAAAAGTTTGTTGTTAGTATTAGAAAACTAGCAGAAATTATGAATGTTAGTAAAAATACAGCTCAAGCTGTGCTTGATTCACTAATTAAAAAAGGTTTTATTCATAGTGTTGATACTGATTTTATTGTTACTGCCTATAGAGTTGATTTAGATTTAATTGAGAGTTTTAGTGTGTCAGAAACTGGGACAGTCCCAAAAACTGGGACACCCAAAAAAAGCCAGGAAAAACAAGGCTCTACAGGCATTTCTAATCAAGAGAGTGTCCCAAAAACTGGGACTTTAGAAAACAAGAAAATAAATAATATTAATAATATAAATAAACTAGCTAATAAGAATATTAGAAAACAAGGGGGTTTATTAAGGGGGGGCAGTATGTCAACATCAAAATATTCAACCATGTTAGGTCAACTGCTTGCATTTTGCAGAACAAATTTTTACACTCGAACAGAGCAACAGGATTATATTTTTAAAGCTTTAAAGCAGTATTTAGACTATCGCATTAAATTTAAGCTCGAACCTGAACAATGGCAAGCAATTTTAGATTCTATAAAAAACTTTGACGCTGAGGACATTGCAAGGCGGGTACAGACAGCTCTTGCGGGGGGTTATAAAATTTTAGTGCCATCGTGGGAAGTTAATAAACCGCAAAGAAGAGTTGATAATATTACTCCTCAAAAAGATGACGATAATGATCATCATGATGTTGAAGGAGTGTATTTCTAAATGGCTTATGAATACAAATTTGATCGTGAAAGTTGCTGGTTTAAAAAAGTTTGTACGGCGTATAAGTCAAATACTTGTGAAAAGTTTTGTGTTAGATACATGGAGTTTGACTTTTTAATTTATGCTAGCCGCCTGCCTAAAAAGTTACAGTATCCAGCAAAGCTAACTCCGGAAGATAAAGATTTAGCTTGTTTTACAATGCTTGATGATTTAAGAAGTGATATTTTAACTTTTGTTGAAGAAGGTGAAAATTTAATTATAGCTGGGGCTAATACTGGCAATGGCAAGACTACATGGGCTGTTAAGCTACTACTGCGGTATTTTCAGGAGGTATGGGCTTGCAATGGTTTTAGACCTAGAGGCTTATTTATATCGACATCGAGTCTATTCTTTGCAATTAAGCAATCTTTCAGTAAAGAAAATGATGTCAAAGAAATTTTAGACCTTATTCCGAAAGTGGATTTGATAGTGTGGGATGATGTTGCGGTTAAAAGTTTAACAGCCTTTGAACAGGATTTACTTTATGATTTTATCAACACACGAATGAATAATGGATTATCGAATATTTTTACGACAAACATTTTGCCTGAAAATTTAGAAGCTGAAATTGGCAAAAGGATTGCAAGTCGAATTATGAGTGGTAATCAAGCATTTATTTTGGGAAGGGATCGTCGGCATGGTTGATCTTCAGATACTTAACAAGTGTATTAGCAGTGGAAATTTTGATTTAGTGGTCAATAATAATCTTACAGAGGATTATTTTGCTGCTTATCCAGATGAATATAATTTTATAAAATATCAAGTAAACCGATTCGGTAAAGTTCCAGATAAAGAAACGATGTTGTTGAATTTTCCGGAATTTACTTTACTTGATGTGAAAGAAACCGATGAATATTTAGTCGCTACCATTCGAGAAGAATACCTGTATGGGCAAATGGTGCCTGTCATCACAGAGTGCGCAGACCTTGTTAAAAACGATGCGAACGAAGCTTTAAAGTTTTTAACAAGTAAATTAGCTATATTAAATAGTCAGGCTACTGCTGGTGGTGTGGATATTGTTAAAGAGTCACAAGAAAGACTTGAATTGCATAAGCATAAAAAAGAACATGGTACTAATTATATTAAAACAGGTTTTCCACAGCTTGATGATGCCATTTATGGGTTAGAGCCAGGAAACGAATTATTGACTATTGCAGGCAGACCTAATCAGGGTAAAACGTGGATATTATTAAAAATGCTAGTAGAGGCGTGGAAGCAGGGAAAAACTGTTGCCATGTATAGTGGCGAAATGAATAAATATCAAATAGGATATCGCTTTGATACTCTATTAGGTAACTTTTCAAATCGTTCATTAATTAATGGTACAGAAACAAACGGTTATGAATCATTTGTTCTTGATATGCAGAAAGAGAAAGTGCCCTTTTATATTTTTACCCCTAAAAGCTTTGGCGGTAGAGCAACATTATCTTCTATTCAATCAATGATAAATTCTTGTCATGCAGATATTGTTGGTATCGACCAATACAGTTTAATGGACGATGAAAATTATCGTAAAGGCAAAAGTAAAACAGAGCAATTATTTAGTATTACAGAAGGCTTAATGCGTTTATCAGAAAATCATAATATTCCAATAATTGGATTATCTCAGTTAAATCGTGATGGGGAAATATCTAAGGATAATGTAGATGCTGATGCTGATTTATCTAATTTAGCGGATAGTGATAGTATTGGTCAAAATAGTTCAAAGGTATTGTTTATACGGCAAACAGGGGCAGGTTTAAAATTATCTTTAACGAAAAATAGAAGTGGTACGGTCGGAGTAAACTTTATTTATTTTTGGGATATTGATAATGGTAGGTTTATTTATGTTCCCAGTGCAACAGATTCATCTACACCACAGCAAAAACAAGAAGCACAACAAACTCAAAAAAAGAAATTTAAAGATAGAAAAGAGGTTTTTTGATGTTTAGTGTTAATGGTAAAACTTTGCTAGAAGATGATTTACATATTTTATCAATGTTGCAATCAGAAATTTATAATCGAACAGGTATAACCTTTTTAGGTAAATTTATTGTTAGTGATACAGATATTCAATTTTGTTGTCCTTTTCATAGCAATGGACAAGAAAGAAGACCTTCTTGCGGTATTACAAGAGTTGAAAAAGGTACAGGTAAAAATAAAATCCCGGCTGGTACTGTACATTGTTTTACCTGTGGAGCGACTACATCACTAGAGAATATGGTTAGTTATTTATTTGGTTTTAATGATGAAGGTATTTATGGGTCAAAATGGTTAATATCTAAATTCTTATCTGTAGAAATTGAAGATAGAAAAGATATAAGATTAGAATTTAATAGAAATAAAGCGGATGCAATTCTTAAAAAATATGTATCAGAAAAAGAGTTAGATCGTTATAGATATATTCATCCTTATATGTATAAGAGAGGTATGACAGACGATTTAATTGAAAAGTTTGATGTAGGTTATGACCCAGCTTTTAAATTAAAAAAAGGTGAAAAGACATTCCCCTGTATTACTTTTCCTGTAAGAGATAAACAGGGCAATACTTTATTTATTGCAAGACGTGCAATAGATTTCAAGCTCTATCACTACCCCGAGGGAGTAGATAAGCCCTTGTATGGGGTATATGAGCTGGACTACAGTAAAAATACATTAGTTGTTTGCGAAAGTATTATTAATGCAATTACGGCTACTAAGTATGGGGATAACGCTATCGCGTTATTAGGTACAGGAGCAAAGAATCAATATGATTTAATCAAAAAGTTACCATTTAGATATATTATAGCTGCTTTTGATGGTGATGAAGCCGGGGAACGTGGTGCTTATAGGTTAATCAAAAACTTACCTAATAAATTAGTTAAGGTTTTAAAAGTCCCACAAGGTAAAGATATTAATGATTTAACAGAGGAAGAATATAATAATCTTCCCGAATATTTTTTATCTAAAAGGTATTGACATTGAGATATCTAAGCAGTATAATGTATTTGAAGGTGAAGGTTTTCACCAATAAAATTTATAAAAAGGTGGTAGTATTATGAAGGTAATTTGTACTCGAAACAATGCAGAATTTGAATTTGTAAGAATGGAAGGCGAAGATTATGTATTAGCCGATCCGGAAACTGGTAAAGAAAAAATTATTAATGCAAAAGCATATAAACGTTTTTACAAGGAAGTTGAAGAACCTGAAGATCCGGTTGTTGATGAAGAAGTAGAAGAAGAAACTGAATCTGAAGATGTTGAAGACGAGGAAGAGGTTGAGGAAGCTGAGGAGGAAGAAACTCCGAAAGAAGAACCTAAACCTAAAAAAGCTTCTGCAAAAGAAAAGAAAGCAGCTTCTAAGGCTAAAGAACCTAAACCTAAAAAAGTCAAGGAGCCAAAAGCACCTCGTGAAATTTCTCCTTTGAAAGATATTGTAGAAAAGATTGTTCTTGCAGCTGATTGTACAATTTTTGAAACACAAGTAAAAGGTTTCCATACTTTTAAAGTTGCTGAACATATGTGCATGGCAATGACTTTTAGCACAAAAGGTGTTGTGCTTTGGTTGCGTACTAAAGTATTAAAAGATTTAGATTTGGGAATTAATTACAAACCTATGAAGCATATGTTTGATGCTCGTTTGCCCATTACTGAAGTAACAGATGAAAATGTTGATTTGATTCGCAAACTTGTAGCTGCTCATGTAGAGTATCAAAAGGGCATTAATAAACAACGTGCAGAAAAGGTTTTAAAACAAGAAGCTGCTCGTAAAAAACGTGAAGAAAAAGCTGAAGCTAAGAAAAAAGAAGAAATGGCTAAAAAGTTGGGAGTTAAATTTAAAAAATCTAAAAAAGAAGAAAAAGTTGAAAAACCAGTAGAAGCTGAAGTAGAAGAATCCGAAGAGGTTGAAGAGGAGGAATAATCAATGGCTCGCGTAAAACTTGAAGATGTCGATAAAGTAGTAACATCATCAACACAGTTTTTTCAAATGAAAAACGATGGGGATATCGAAAAAGTTAATATATTATATGAAACAATTGATGATGTTGAATGTCATTCCCTTCATAAAGTTAAAGTTAATGGACGCGATCGTTGGGTTGAATGCTTGCGGGAAGTTGGGGATGAAGTAGAGGCTTGTCCTTTATGTGCTTCCGGAAGTAAAATAGCATTAAGAGTATTTGTTCCATTGTATGTTAATGGTCAGGTTCAATTTTGGGAACGTGGTAAGAGTTTTGTTGATGATTTGAAAAGTTATTGTAATCGTTATAAACCTTTATGTGGTATGAATTTTGAAATTGAACGTCAGGGTGAAAAAGGCAATACTCAAACAAAATATCAATTCTTTCCATTAGAAAAGAATGGCAAAACTTTGAAGGATTTTCCGGAAGTTCCGGAAGTTCCAGACCAGTTCTTGCTTACTAAAACGGCTGATGAACTGTATGACTTTTTAGATACTGGTATTATGCCAGGAGTTGAAGCAACACAAGAAAAGAAACAGGAAGTTCAGCCAAGACGTCGAGAGGGTAGTCCACGAACAAACCACCGTCGTGAAGTTCAATTTTAATGGCACTGTTTAATTTTAAACCTCGTTCAACAAAAGCAACTGATGCTGAAATAGCGAGTAAGGCTAAATCTAAATTACCTGTTTTATCTTCTGGCGGTGTAAAATTAAAAGCAGGTAATTTAGCTAGTACCATTACTTCTATAAAAGCAATGACCAATAGGTATTTTGCTGATAAAAAAGATATGTATCTTAATATTATGGAAGAAGATGTTTTAGTAGGATTAATTGATAAATTTATTGAAAATGGAATTGGAGCAATTGATACCGAAACAACAAGTCTTGATCCTATAACAACCACCTTAGCGGGTGTTTGTATATATACTCCTGACCATAAGGCGGGATATATTCCTATCGATCACATTAGTTATTTAACTGGAGTTAAGATTAAAGGTCAACTTACTCCCGAGTTTGTCCGAAGTCAATTACAAAGATTAAAAGATGCTAATGTAAAGATTGATATGTTTAACAGCGATTTCGATTGCCGTGTATTAAAACATACTTTAGGAATTATCTTGCCTTGTTGGTGGGACGGTTATATTGCACAGCGTTTGTTGGACGAAAATAATAAAGACAATGCTTTAAAACCTTTATGGGATAAGTATGTTAATAAAGGCAAAGACAAGTCCCATACATTTAGTGAGTTATTTAAGGGAATACCATTTACAATGATTCCTTTAGATATAGCCTATTTATATGCTGCAAATGATCCGCAGATAACATATGAATTGGCAGAGTTTCAAAGACCATTTTTAACAGAAACATCACAAGTATGTCAGGAGTATGACCTCGTGGATGTAGCTAAATTATTCCACGAATTAGAAATGCCTTTAGTTCCTGTCGTTTCGGAAATGGAAGATACTGGTGTTGCATTTGATTTAGATGTACAACAGAAACTTTCCATCAAATATAATAAGTTGGTTGAAGAAGCGAATACAGAATTTAAAGAAACTTTAAAAATGTATGAATCTGAAATTGAAGCTTATAGAATTAAAAAAGGTTCTTCTTGTAAATTACCTGAAGAAATAAACGTAGCAAGTCCTGAACAGATTGCAATTTTATTGTACGATGTTTTAGAACTACCTCCTGCCAGTAAAAAAGAGCCGAGAGGTACAGGTGAAAAAATATTATTACAATATGATAATGATTTGGTTAAAGCGATATTAAAATATCGTGGGGCAGCAAAGTTAGTATCTACTTATGTGGATAAATTTCCGAAAATTCTTAATCCGAAAACAGGGCGTGTTCATGCACGGTTTAATCAATTAGGCACAGTAACAGGTCGGTTTTCAAGCAATGACCCTAATTTGCAAAACATTCCCAGCCACGCTAAAGATATTCGTAAGATGTTCAAAGCTAGTGACGGCTATGTAATGTTATCTTGTGACTATTCCGCACAGGAGCCTAGACTTACTGTTCATTTGGCACAAGACCAAAAAGGTATTCAAGCATACCTTGATGGAAAAGATTTATATGCCGAAATCGCTTCATTAGCGT
>UMJE01005925.1_pt1 | contig 11684 bp, 11 predicted proteins | sample 1965971 | NCBI WGS metagenome assembly UMJE01 (sample SAMEA4836143, study PRJEB28245) | human gut metagenome | biome: gut microbiome; material: fecal sample | place: Denmark | collected 2008 | reverse complement strand
CTTTTCCAACATGCAACTTCCCGCCGTTTTCTTTATATTCCCGCTTTCTCTTTTGAGAAATCAGTCTTATACTTTCTTTACGTATCCTACTGGCATTTCCACGATGGCATAGCCCAGATGGTCAATGCGTATCATCACCTGCGAATGTCCTCCTATTTCTACCAGTTCACCTTGAAGACCTTTCAGAGAGCCTTTGATTACTTCTACCTGTTCCCCTGGGGCCAGCGGCTCATTTTGGAACCGTACCGTCTCCTCGGAGTAATCCAGCATGAACTTAAACTGCTCCATCTCTTTGTCCCGGATAATGGCCGGTCGTCGGGTTGCCGGGTCTATCAAGCAGCCCGTTAGCGACGGAAAATTCTGAAGCAGCTCAATTCGTCCTTTTTCATCCGTGCAGATAAAAATCAACATCGGGATTACGACCTGCTTGATTTTCTTTTTCCGGTCACTCCATTGACGCACCACTTCTTGTATGGGTAAGAAATGCTCCACGTGAAGCATTTCTAATTTTTCTGCCGTTTTTTTCTCGTGATGCATTCTTACGTAGAAAGCATACCAGTGTCTCTCTATTTTTTCTTCCATTCGGATTATACTGTCTGATGATTGATGCAGATACCCTTCAGGTACCATTCATACAAGCGGTGAATACCTTCGTCTATTTCTACTTTATGGTGCCATCCCAGGCTGTGCAGCTTGCTTACGTCCGTCAGCTTGCGCAGTGTGCCGTCCGGTTTCGATGCATCCCAGCGCAGTTCACCCTTGAAGCCGATTTCCTTCATGATTTTCTCTGCCACTTCGCGGATAGACACTTCCTTGCCCGTACCCACGTTGATGTGGCAGTTACGGATTTCAGTAATACCGTCCGCATTTTTCTTTGACGCATCATACGTCTGCTTGAAGTCCACATTCAGCAACACATGTACGCTGGCATCCGCCATTTCTTCACTCCACAAAAACTCACGCATCGGCTTACCCGTACCCCAAAGCGTAACCGCTTCCGGTGTGATGCCGAACTTCGCCAGCTTTTCCAGAATCTCCTCGTCCGTATTACTTCCGTTTACACCTTCCACCGGGCGCAGGTTGATGTCCTTGCGTACCGCATCCCAGTCGCCCTCGTTCAGGCATTTCGCCAGGTGAATCTTGCGGATCATGGCCGGCAGTACGTGACTGTTTTCCAAGTGGAAGTTATCATTCGGACCGTACAGGTTGGTTGGCATTACGGCGATGTAATTCGTGCCATACTGCAGGTTGAAGCTTTCACACATCTTCAGTCCCGCAATCTTTGCGATGGCATACGGTTCGTTCGTATATTCCAGCGGGGAGGTGAGAAGCACCTCTTCCTTCATCGGTTGCGGAGCCTCACGCGGATAAATACAGGTACTGCCCAGGAATAGCAACTTCTTCACCCCGTGACGGAAACTTTCACCAATCACGTTCTGCTGAATCTGTAAGTTCTGGTAGATAAAGTCCGCACGATATTGCAGGTTGGCCATGATGCCTCCCACATGTGCCGCAGCCAGAATCACCGCATCCGGCTGTTCCTCGTCAAAGAACTTCTTTACCGCAATCGGGTCCAGCAAATCCAGTTCCTTGTGCGAACGTCCTACCAGGTTATTATAACCCCTTTCCTTCAGGTTATTCCAGATAGCGGAACCTACCAGTCCGTGGTGTCCCGCTACATATATCTTCGCTGATTTGTCCATATTCGACAAATTAATTGTTTATTGTTTCAGAGACAGAAGAACAAAAGAACATATAACCCTCATTATTAATTCTTCATTCCTCATTCTTCATTATTTCACGATTCCCTTCTCCAGATACTCTGCCAGGTTTGTGCGAATCTGTTCTCCTGCCTTTTCTACGGCCACTTTTGCCATATCCGCATCCACCATGATTTTTACCAGTTCCTCAAAGGTTGTCTTCGACGGATTCCAGCCTAACTTAGCCTTCGCCTTTGTCGGGTCACCCCAAAGGTTCACTACGTCCGTAGGGCGGTAGAAATCCTCGCTTACCTCTACCAGGCACTTGCCGGTAGCCTTGTCGTACCCCTTTTCGTTGATTCCTTCACCCTTGAATTCCAGTTCGATGCCCGCATACTTGAATGCCAGGTAACAGAATTCACGTACACTGTGCTGCACACCCGTAGCGATGACGAAATCTTCCGGTGTTTCATGCTGCAGAATCAGCCACATACATTCCACGTAATCCTTGGCATAACCCCAGTCGCGCAGTGAGTCCAGGTTACCCAGATACAGCTTCTCCTGTTTTCCCTGTGCAATGCGGGCTGCAGCCAGCGTAATTTTACGTGTTACGAAAGTTTCCCCACGACGTTCCGATTCATGGTTGAACAAGATACCCGAGCAGCAATACATATTATAAGCCTCGCGGTATTCCTTCACAATCCAGAAGCCATACAGTTTGGCCACTGCATACGGGCTGTAAGGATGGAACGGCGTGTTTTCATTCTGCGGCACTTCTTCCACCTTTCCGTAAAGTTCCGAAGTAGATGCCTGATAGATGCGGCAGGTATCTTTCAGTCCGCACAGACGGACAGCCTCTAACACGCGGAGTACACCTGTTGCATCCACGTTGGCTGTAAATTCCGGAGAGTCAAAACTTACCTGTACGTGGCTTTGTGCAGCCAGGTTGTAAATTTCCGTCGGTTGTACCTTGCTTACAACTTGCAGGATACTCATGGAGTCACTCAAATCTGCATAGTGCAAGTGAAAGTTCGGTTTGCCTTCCAGATGTGCGATACGTTCGCGGAAGTCTACTGACGAGCGGCGAATGGTACCGTGTACGTCATAACCTTTTTCCAATAGAAATTCAGCCAGAAACGATCCGTCCTGTCCTGTAATACCTGTGATTAGTGCTACTTTTCTTTCCATAAATAATCAAATTTTACCCCGCAAAGATATAGAAAAAGCCCCGTACTGCCAATGACAGCCGGGGCTTTTCTTCTGATTATATGCCTTTTGCTTTAGAATTTCTTAAACTTTAATATGGCATAATCAGACTCTAAGGTCATGTATTTCTCGTTTGTTTCCACTACCTTGAACGTCGTATTCACATTGTTTAGTCCGTAGGGCTCCAGTTCCCATACCTCAGCCGGACGGGAGTTTTCTGGAAGGTCATACGTGCTCATGTCGTTCATGGTGATGCTATTACTTGCTTCATCGTACTGGTATCTTCCACGGAAAGGAGTCAATCCCTGTGGCCCTTGCTTTTCTACTACTTCCACTACCCAAAGTTGGATGCTGTAGTAAATACGTTCGCACGGATGCACCTCATTGTCTGCTTTCGTAGTAAATTCCAATAATTGCCAGTGTCCTTCAATCTCAGTGTTTATCGGTTCCTTCTTGCAGTCGTTGCATATCATGGCCAGTACCATCATGCAAAGCCCTATATAGAAAATTCGTTTCATACTTCTTTCTTCAATTAAAAAATCACTCCTGTTTTTCTGATGGTCAGCATGCCTCCTGTAGAATTACCTAAGTAATTACCTCGGTCCAGTCCTAGTGCAGCCGAAGCACTCCATCCCTTTGCCCATTTCGGTGTATAAGTTGCTTCATAGAGCGAACTGAATTGTTTCCGTTGCTGGTCGAGAGGCGTATAATATGTACCCCAATGGCGGGCAAATGAAATCAACATTCGGTATCCCCACTCTGAAGAAGGCTGTCCGCTGATGCCCAGGTGATGTGCTCTTACACGATTGCTACGGAAAGTAATGTTATGGTCTGCATTATAGGCTGGTCCTGGAATCAGCGGATTGCCCATGCCCATACCTTGATGTTGCCAGGCACCATAGATATAATGATTGTAATAGTCATCCAAACCGCTGATTTGATACTCCGGGAACTGACCTTCAAAGCTGTTATATAAGGACGGCCCAGTCTGATCTTTTGTACTAAGTCCTTCCCATACAGCAGAAGTTATCCAGCGATTCTTCGGGAAAGTAATTTCCAGTCCGATTTGTCCGTCTTTCCAGCGTCCATATTCCCAGAACATCTGTGAATGGTCTTCAAAGTAATGCTCCAGATAAGCTCGGAACTTCCATTGTCCCACATAATAATTCAGTGCGAAGTTCCAGCTTCCTAACATATTTCCTTCCACGTTGGTTTGTTCTCCATACGGAGTGTCATCTCCTCCTGCTTGTGGAAAGAGTGCTTTCCAATATGCCTTCAGGTTTTCCGGCATGTCCAGCACCTTCTCTGTACTTCCGTCTTCCAGTTTCAGATAGCGGTCACCACCAAACTGTGTCGCCATTAAAAGACCGAATTCAAATTCCAATGGCAGTTTTTCCTTGTTCCCTAACCGCAGCATGAGCGATTTGCTGTGATAGAGTACATCCTTTGTGAAATACTGCCCCGGTTGTACAAAATCCTTTTGCCAGCCATTGTCTGTAAATGAACCGTAGGCAATGTGTCCTTTAAAAGCCAGCCATCCCTTTGTGCCCGGCACGTTCAGAAACTCCTTGATTTCTCCTCTGATTTGCGGAATCGGTTGCGTGTTAGGACCTTCCACCATCATTCCGCTACTTAGTGCTGTGTTCTTGGTCAGCGGAAATCCCGGGCGTTCCTTACTTCCGATGCTCAGTGTCAGCATCTTCCAGGAAAAATCACTGTATATCTGATGAATGAACACATCTTGCGCCTGATGAATTCCTCCCGCCATGTCTAGTCCGGCTTCAATACGCCATCCGCGTTTGAATTGTTTCTCGTAAGAGATTCCTGCCAACAGATATCCCGAATTCGGATTTGTGCTTCCTAATCCGTAACGGTTACCTGTGAACCACAATGGAGCGTATGTACCGTTTCCGGCAGTAGCTCCTAATTCTACATGGTAGGTGAGGGAAGAGTTTTCAGTCTGTCCAGAAATGGATGTGCATAAAAATAAGCCACAGATTATTAGTAAGTGTTTTTTCATTTGTTTTTTGTTTTTATCAGATCATTATTTTTCGTCTGAACTTTGTACATCCCAGTCTTTTATTGTACCTGTTTCAGATGAAAAGCTGATACCGACTTTATATAATTTTCTTTTATCATTTTTATATGGATTCGCATATCCCTTGGATTCAATTTGTTGAAGGGCTTCTTTAGCTGTACTGTTCAGTTTAAATTCAAAAATATATACGAATTTGGGCGTTTCTATAATGCAGTCCACTCTTCCTTGGCTTTGTTCCTTTTCGGTATATACCGTGTACACGCTCATTAGTCGGAGAATCAGATAAAATGTATAATGGAAATACCGTTCTTTTTCTCGCTCATTTTCTTTTCTTCGCATGGTATAGGGTATTTCTGCGAGAAAAGCTGTAAGTATGCCATGAAATTTTTCCAGATTCCCATCTTCCAAAGAAAATACCATTTCTTGTGCAATATTACGTGTATCCTCATTTGTTTTAAGATAGTTGGATGCTATTAAGGTCAGTAATCCACTTTTCACCTCATTGTTTGGAAAATCCAGCATGAAGCGGTTTCTTCTTTTGTCGTAATCTTTAATAGTGAGATAACCACTTTGAAAAAGCATAGGCAAAGGATTTTCCGCATGTGCTTTATAGTCCATAAAATTACTTGAGTCATAATATTTCCCGGTAATTTCGTTGATATTCTCATCCGATAAGTTCAATAACCGGATTAAGTATTCAGGCGTGCCCGAACTGAACCAGAAGTCATAAGGGCGTTTGGAGTCGAATGCATTCAAAATGCTGAATGGGTTATAAATATCCTTCATCCGTTCACTGAAATGATACCCATCATATTGCCGTTTCAGAATCTGTTTCATTTCGTTGGCAGTACATTCTTCTCTTTTCGCCATTTTTTGGATTGAAGTTTGAAAATACAATTGCAGTTCCTCTTCTGTGATACCGCATATTGCCTCATATTCTTCATTTATGGTGATATCTTTCGGACTATTGAATCCACTGAAGACACTGACCTGAGAGAATCTGGTTACTCCTGTTAGAAATACAAACTGAAGATATCTGTCAGCCAGTTTAAATGTAGAATAAAAAGCTTTCAGTATATCACGGTTATGGTTGAGCAATTTTTCGTCACGATCCAGTACATCCAGCAGCGGCTTGTCATATTCATCCACCAGGACCACAGCTCCCCGCTGATATTTCTGGGCTGCTGCCCTTAATACATTCTCAAATCTGGAACCCAAGTTGAAGTCAATTCCTGGATTTATTCCGTATATCCTTTCCCAAGAAGAAATATAGCCTTCCAGCTTAGCTTCCAAAGCCCTTGGCTGGTTAAAGTTTACTCCATTAAAATCAATGTGAAATACCGGATAGGCAAGCCAGTTATTTTCCAGTTTGCTTATTTTTAACCCTTCAAACAAGTCTTTTCTACCCTGAAAATAATTTTCCAGCGTAGATAGCAGAAGACTTTTCCCAAATCGTCTCGGGCGGCTGAGAAAGTATATTTTCCCTCTTGTTACAAGTGAATATATTAAATCAGTCTTATCTACATAGATATATCCATCCATTATGATTTGTTCGAATGTTTGTATGCCTATAGGATATTTCATATGTGTAAAGATAAAATAATGATACCGTATTGGAATTAATCTTTCTTTTTCAGTTCATTCTTGAAGTCATGATAAATATCTTTCCCGAAAAGAATCCATGCAGACTCAAACACAAAAGCTAGGAATGCAAAGATAATAATAATTATTAATTTTTTTGGAGATGCCGGAGCAAGTGGTACCGTGGCCGGTTCTACTACGGCAAACACCGGTTTGGCTTCCTGTACTTTTCCACGTAAGACTTGAAGCTGGCCCATAGACTGGCTATAGATTTGTTCTGCTAAACTTAGATTTTTTTGTAATCTATCTTTTTCAGAAGTTACAGCTTGAAGGATGACATTTCGGTTGGCGTCTGCAAATTTGGCATATTCCTGTTGTGCTTCAAAATACTCTTTTTTGTATTGTTCGCATAAACTGAACTGAAAGTCATAATCTTGCTTTGCCTTACGGGTACGATAATCCGTGATGTATTCCTGTAACTTATGTACGGCACTGTCTGCTACGATTGCAGCTGCAAGCGGGTCTTGCAGGGAAACAGTGACTTTCGTCATATTGCTTTTCTTGTCTGTTTCCACTTCTAATATTTTTTTCAGCATCCCAATTCTGCCGTTTTGTTCTGGAGTGAGTCGGAATGGATCAATTACTTTTACGCTATCTTTTTGTTCTTCTTTAAAGAGTGATTTTATTCCTTCTACAAGCATTCTGGGAGCTCCCATTATATGACTCCACCAGGGCTTTTTTTCCGTATCCAGGTAATCAAAGAGTACAATGCTGTCTCCTTTTTGAGTTTGAATGGGTATTTGAAGCATCTCCAAAGCAAAAGGATTTGTCTTTACAATCTCTGGAAACATGTTGAAAGTCAGCGCATCTTCTCCGAATCCAGCAGATGCATTTCCTAAACCGAACATGGAAGCAATACCGGATAATCCACTGGTAGCGTTGATCCCGGATTCAGGAGAAAGGCTGACATTGACCTGATAGGTTTTTGGCAGACTGAATCCTATGATTGCTCCTGCAATGATTCCTGCTCCAATAGCTTTATATAGACTTTTACGTCTTATTATAAGTTTTTTAAACAAAGCAGCTAAGTCAATCTCTGTTATTTCTGTTTGTTTTTTATTTTCCTCAGTCATTCGTACTTGATGTGATTAAAGGATGGATAAAAATATTTTTATTCAGTTTTAAAGGTAATACCGTTTGATGCATCATGAATGAACTCAAATTCTAGTGTGCGGGCCAGTCCTTCTCCTAATGTATAAGGAGCTTTAAATCCTGTTTCTTTTACTTTGGTTGCATCGAACTCAGTCGTGGCACAGAATTTTTTCACACGTACTGAACTTACCGTTAATTTTTTGCCCGTGATTTTGGCTAATAAATCAAATCCGTATCCTCCTAACATGCCTAACCAATAGGGGAAATGCGTAGTAGGAATGTGTTTGTTGAGTACTTTGCTTACGTGTCCCACCAGTTCATTCATATTGAAGTCCGGTTTGTCAATGTAATTATATACATTATATCCCGTGGTTTTGTTTTCCATCAGGAACTTGGTGAACGCTACAATGTTTCCTACGTATGCCATTGATTTTTTGTTATTCCCATTACCTACCATCAGGAACTTTCCGCTGGCGATTTGTTTTAGCAAGTTGTACACATTTCCACGATTTCGTTCACCAAAGATAACGGTAGGACGAATGATGTTGATATTCCAATCTGGGTGCGTTTTATACCATTCCTGCAATACTACTTCCGCTTGCCATTTGCTTTTTCCGTAATGATTGAAGGGATCAGCCGGATGTTCTTCATTCGGATTCTTTTTATTCAATCCGTATACGGCTACAGAAGAATAGAATACGATTCGCTTAACCTTGTTCTTTTCCATTGCCTTCAAGGTTTTTTCCATTCCACCTACGTTTGTTTCATAATATAACGAGGTGGGGTGCACATCATCCCGGTGTTGTGCAGCTAACAGAATCACGCAATCCGTATCTTGCAATTTCTCATCCATGCATGCCTGCTCGCGTACATCACCAATCTCAGTGACTTCCGGATGGAAATGGCTTTGTAGCAAATCGATGTTTTTTATCTTTGAGTAATTAGTTGAATCTTCTTTTAATAATTCAATGAGACGGGTTCCTACGAAACCGCTGCCTCCTATAAATGTTACTTTCATACTATTTGTTATTTATGTAATATTCTCTTATATAAGAAACCTCTGAGTTGATTGGGAATTATTCTTGCTATAAATCTTGTACAGCAGTTCTTTAACATTTGGTAGAAGCTAATGTAACCAATTTTATGTAGTAATATTTGGAATTTGATTTCAGTTAAGGCATACTTTAGCCCTCCTCTGCGTTTATACATTTCTTTGGAACTTCTGAAATAGAGTAATGGTTCTTGTAGGTTGTATAACTTTGAACCATTCATTATCATTCTTACCCATAGGTAATAATCTTCAAACAGAGGGAAATGTTGATAACCGCCTGCTTTGATTACAGCGCTTTTTCTGAACATGACAGCAGGGTGGTTCAGAGGATTACGACTCTTTCCGAATTTATATAATTCTTCAGGAGTTTCAGGGAGGGTTCGTCTTGAAATAATATTGTTTGGTGAGTCAATGAATTCATCAATCCATGCACTACATGCGTCTATTTCCGGATGATTTTCCATAAAATCTACCTGTTTCTCAAATCGATCCGGTAAGGCAATATCGTCAGTATCCATTCGTGCTACTATGTCATAAGTGCAATGTTTTAATCCTTCATTTAATGCTTTCCCGAGACCCTGATTTTGGGGTAAAGAAATAATCTTAAGGGTAGGGCATATACTCTGATATTCAGTAATTATTTTATCTATGTTAAGAGTTAAAGGTCCGTCTTTTACTAAAATAATTTCATCGGGAGGTAGGGTTTGATTTAATAAACTATCTAAACATGACTTTAGATAGTTTGGGGATTCCTTTTTGTATATTGATAGAAGTACTGTAAACATGTTATACTTTGTTTATTTCAGAAATAGTTTGTTGGTAAATTGATATATATTTAGTATAAAAACATTCAGGAGAATAATTGTGCATATATTTTATATAAAGATTATCTCCTAAAAAATGATTCGATGTAGCTTTTTTTATAGCAGAAATTAATGAGTTCGTATCGTTTAGATTGAAAAATGACGCTTCATTCTCTTTTACTACCTCCTGGAATAAAGGAATATTGGAACATACAATATTTTTTTTATAGATGGCAGCCTCTAATAATGTTAATACAAACCCTTCACTTCTACTTGGGATAGCATATATATCATATAAAGGCAGATAACGATATGCATCTTTTCTATATCCTAAAAATAATACGTTTTTTTGGACATTTAATTTTGTGCATAAATCTTCTAGTACCTTTTTCTCTTTTCCTTCGCCTATAATTAATAATTTATATTGAGGAAGGTATGGTAGTGCCTTAATAACCTGATCAATACCTTTTCTGGCTGTTATTGCTGCATTTATTCCTATTAAAATGCTATCTTTTCTAAACTCGGATATTAGCTTTAAATCATCAGAATCAGCCGAAATACTTTGATTAATTTGGCGTGTATTATATGCTACGGTTAATTTAGATGAGGGAAACCATCTCTTGTAATAATTTAATGCATCCTTGCTTAATGTTACAATTTTGTTGTGTCTATATAAAGCAAGCATCCATAAATTACCTATTGAATAAGCTATGAACTTATTATACTGATAAGAAAAATCTTGTATTACGTAATTATGAAGAGTTGTGATAAATACTGCTCTGTTTTTTAATGGTTTATGAATAGAGATATATAAGTCTGGGCGTAATCCGTGACTATGAACGATATCATAACGTTCAAAAGGAATTCTGTCTTTGAATTTAATTTGTTGTGTTTCGCATGGGAACGAGACTTCTGTTCCTTGATCAAAATAATAAACAATGCATTGATGCTGATGCTTTACCATTTCTTTAACTAATTCAAGAACAACAATCACAGGACCTTTATTGGCTAACTTTGGGATTATGTATGCAATTTCCATATTAATTTATTTGAAATATGTCCAAAAATATGGGTCTAATTTTGTTATGTTCATCCAGAATAGGAATCCACATATTATTGTGAATATAATGTAACCAGCTAATTGTGGCCTTATAATTCTGACTAGTGCTGGTATAATAAATATTTCACACGTGGCAAAAATAGTGGCTAATCTCCCTCCAATTTCACCTAGATTACAAGTAGATAATAATAAAAGAATTGAATAAAGAAAAGCATTTCTTATTATGTAATAACCAGGTTGTATATCTTTCAATATATTTTCGTAGTAAAAGAATGATAAACATAAAATGATTTGATAAAGTATTACAGGATTCGTAATGCCTAGATTATTTGTATTAATATAGTTAAGTAAAACTATATTGTTTGTAGAAATTAAAAATTTTTTTAGAAATGTACCGAGTGTAACTCCCAACAGGGCTGTGATTATAATTAATTTAAAACATTGCTTAGTAGACAATTTTATTTTATAAAACCATATAAAAGGTAATATGATAATACTACTGTAGTGCATAAGAGTGCTTATAAGTAGAAAAACAATAAAAGTTTTTTTCTTATTTTCACAAAGAAATCGAATAGCATAAATTATGATTGCAATAGCTAGAGCTTGCCTTATTTGATTCATGTCACGAATGAGCATAAAACGAGAAAAATAGACAAGGAAACCTAATATTGGGAATAGACAATAATTTTTTAGAGATTTAAAAAGAAATGAGACAGTAATGAGGGATATAACTGTAAAATAAAAGTCGACATCGTTAATTAAACTTTTAACAAATACGGATAAGAAATAGAAACCATATTCTGAGTATCCTTTGTCTATGTTTTCCCAATCCCAAAGAGTATTAGTTTGATATTTAAAAAAACTGATATATGTTGCACTATCAGTACCGGTTTCATTTCTTAATCCAATAAAAAAGGTTATACATACCCCTATAAAAAAAAGTACTTTATTACGTTGACTCGTTTTACTAAAGTCCGTAAATAGGAATAATAATAATAATAGGAATATTATAATATAAATATTCATGGGCGTTTATGCAATTTTCTATATGTCATTTTGTATATTGTATATAGAATCTTACTTTTTATAATTT
>UMJE01048606.1_pt1 | contig 12068 bp, 6 predicted proteins | sample 1965971 | NCBI WGS metagenome assembly UMJE01 (sample SAMEA4836143, study PRJEB28245) | human gut metagenome | biome: gut microbiome; material: fecal sample | place: Denmark | collected 2008 | reverse complement strand
GAAACATCCGAAGGGGGGTTGGCTAAGAATATGGAACAGAAAAAATCTAACTCATAAATGAAAAAAAGTTTATATGTGCTATTGTGTGCTGCCGCATTAGTTTCGTGCGGACAGCCGAAACAGCAACAGAAGGCTGTTGCTGATGTCGTGACCAGTGGTAATCCGATATTCGAGGGCTGGTATGCCGATCCGGAAGGGATCATTTATGGTGATACCTATTGGGTTTTCCCGACCTGGAGCGATGCGTATGAGAAGCAGACTTATTTCGACTGTTTTTCATCCAAGGATTTGGTGAACTGGACGAAACATTCGTCTGTGCTCGATACCTCCGCCGTGAAATGGGCGAAGAAAGCCATGTGGGCGCCGTCTATCATCCATAAGGATGGCAAATATTATTTTTTCTTCGGGGCCAACGACGTGCATGAAGGTGAAGTAGGAGGAATCGGGGTTGCCGTCAGCGACCGCCCGGAAGGTCCGTATAAGGACCTGTTAGGCAAACCGCTTATCAACGAGATCGTAAACGGGGCACAGCCGATCGACCAGTTCGTTTTCCGTGACGATGATGGCCGCTACTATATGTATTACGGCGGTTGGGGACATTGTAATGTCGTTCGCCTGAACGACGATTTCACCGGGTTGGTTCCTTTTGAAGACGGGACGGTCTACAAGGAAGTGACACCGGATAAATATGTGGAAGGTCCGTTCATGTTCAAGAAGAACGGTAAGTACTATTTTATGTGGAGCGAAGGGGGCTGGACAGGTCCCGATTATTGTGTCGCTTATGCGATTGCCGATTCGCCTTTCGGACCTTTCAATCGTATCGCCACGATTCTCCAGCAGGATTCGACAATCGCGCGAGGAGCCGGGCATCATTCCGTATTGCATGTTCCGAATACTGAAGATTATTATATCGTCTACCATCGCCGCCCGCTGAACGACAATACTCGCGACCACCGTGTGACTTGTATCGACCGGATGACTTTCGATGAGAACGGATTTATAAATCCTGTTAAAATGACTTTCGAAGGTGTTCCTTCCCGTACAATAGATAAGTAAGATTTGGTTTATCTCTAAAAGATATTAAAACAGGAGTGTAGCTGTTGCGCTCCTGTTTTTTTATATTGCTTTTGATGCGTGTGTCAGACATATTGGAACATTATTGGATTATTGGTTTTATCCTGCTCACGACAGGTACCTGTATCGCCTGGCTTGTATATGGGTTGATGTCGGTGGGCAATAGGGGGATCATCTACCTGTTCGTAGTGTTCTTTAACATACTGGCCATCGTCAGCTACAAGAAGAGTTGAAAGTTGCTTCGCGTTGCTATTTGCATTTTCACTTTCACCTTTCAACTATAATGTGTTTTACGACATACTTAACTAATTTTTACAAACATCCTGCTTGCATTTATGCGCTCTCTTTTATATTTGATTCAAATCTGAAACAATATTTCAAATATGGAAAGCGTTATTCCAAATATGGAAAAAGCAGAAGAGAACTACAAGGTTCCGAATCTCGAAAAAGGGATCGCTGTACTTGAGTACTTGTCGCTTCACACCCAGGGTGAGACGCTTCAGGATATCAAGTCCGCCCTTGATATTTCACAGACTACGGCCTACCGTATTTTAAATACGTTGGTCCGTCTGGATTATTTGATCTATAATGAAGACACAAAAAGGTACAAGTTATCCCGTAAATTACTAACTTTGGGATTCAGATCGTTGAATGAACACAATTTGCTGGAAACTGTTTTGCCTCGTTTGCGCGATTTGCGCGACCAAGTGAAAGAGACGGCATGCTTCGGCGTGCTGGGGGACCGGAAAGGTATCTTTATCGAGCAGGCGCAGGGACATCATACGTTCCGTTTTATCCTCTCGCCGGGAAAACCTTTCGATTTGCATTGTTCGGCTCCGGGAAAGGCGATCATGGCTTATTTGCCGAATACAGTCCGGGACCGATATTTGTCTTATATGGAATTTACACGCTACAACGCCCGGACTATTACTACACGTGACGCTTATCTGGAGGAACTTGAAAAGGTCCGGAAATTGGGTTATGCCATGGATAATGAGGAAGAACTGAACGGTGTGATTTGCATCGGAGCGCCTATCTTTAATTATACGGGTTATCCTTGCGGGGCAATTTGGATTTCAGGCCCTAAGGACCGGCTGTCGAAAGAGGTCGTACGTGTTTCGGCAGACTGTATAAGGAAAGTGGCCCAGACGATTTCTCTTGAGTTGGGATATAGTAAAGCAAAAAAAATATAATATACCATGAACACACGAAAATACATGTTTAAAAACTCACTGGTGGCTTGTTTTGCCTGCTGTTGCATCTCCTTTGCTTCAGCAGGCAACCCACCGTTCTTCCCGACAGATGTCGTGGCGAACGCCAAAGGTGAGTTGCTGATGACAGATAAAGGAGTAAAGCGGGTGGATGTTTTTTCGCCTGATGGCAAGACATTGTTGCGTTCTTTCCCGATGGACGAAGCGCCTACGGGTATCCTTTTGGATGGCGACAAGGCATATGTGACTACATTCGGAACGACAGGCCATTTACAGATCCTCTCGCTCGAATCGGGCAGGGTGGAGGCTTCTATTCCGACCGGTTCGGGAGCATGTCATCCGATGTTCGGTCCGGACAAGAAGCATATATATGTATGTAACCAGTTCCAGACCACGATTTCCGAAATCGATCCGGTTGCGCGGAAGGTGATGCGTACGGTGAAGGTATTGCGCGAACCGAAGTCCGCCGTGTTCAGCAAGGACGGCAAATATATGTTCGTCACGAACTTCCTTCCTGCACAGCGGGCTGATCTCGATTATGTGGCCGCCTGTGTATCCGTCATCGAAATGGATGGCTTCACGAAGGTGAAGGACATCCAGTTGGCAAACGGAAGCAATGCCCTTCGGGGAATCTGTATAACTCCCGACGGCAAATATATATATGTATCGCACAACTTGGGGCGTTTCACCGTCCCTACATCTCAATTGCAGCAGGGATGGATGAACACGAGTGCTTTTAGCGTGATCGATGTCGACAAGCAGGAGTTCCTGGGAGCCATCGTCGTGGATGAACCCGAACGGGGTGCGGCCGGTATCTGGAGCATTGCCTGCAACGACGAGTCTGTTTTCATCTCCCATTCGGGAACGCACGAGATCAGCGTGATTGACCATAAGGCGATGTTGGAGAAATTCCTGAACTATCCCAATAAGGCGGTGTTGGACTACGACCTGACTTTCTTGTATGGCCTCCGCGAACGTATCCCGCTGGAGGGGAACGGTCCTCGCAATATGATCCTGAACGGTGACAAGCTGATTATCCCGACTTACTTTGCCGATATCCTGAACATCATGGATATCAATACGAACGAAGTGACGTCTGTCGAACTGAATCCCGGACGTGAAGAAACGGCTGAAAACAAGGGTGAACGCTACTTCAACGATGCTTCGCACTGCTTCCAGAATTGGCAGAGTTGTAATGGCTGCCATCCGGGAGACGGACGAACGGATGGCATGAACTGGGACTTGATGAACGACGGTGTCGGCAACTCCAAGAACTGCAAGAGCATGCTCTTTAGTCATGTGACTCCTCCCAACATGATTTCCGGTATCCGTGAACATGCGGAACGGGCTGTGCGGGCAGGATTCAACTTCATCCAGTTTTTTGAAGTTTCGGAAGAAGATGCTGTTTGTGTGGATGCCTATTTGAAATCACTTCGTCCCGTGCCCAGTCCTTACTTGGTGAATGGCGAGCTGTCTGATTTGGCAAAGGAAGGGCAAAAGGTTTTCGAAAAGCTGAAATGCGGGGAATGCCATAGCGGTGTTTATTATACGGATATGAAATACCACCGCATAGGTGAGGATATAGAGTTCGAAAAAGGTTGGGATACTCCGACTTTGCGTGAAGTGTGGCGTACGGCTCCTTATTTGTTCGACGGACGTGCCGTTACCATGAAGGAAGTGTTCAGTGTCCATAAACACGGCATCGAGAAGAAAGTTTCAGAGAAAGATATCGAAGCATTAACCGAATATGTGAACTCTTTATGAACTATTGCGATAAAATACATTATAATATTTATACGACCGGACTGGCTACTTTCGGTGAAATGGTAGACGCCCTGCTGGCACAGTTGCCTCAAGACGAACAGATTCTCCGTTTGGCATTCTTCGGCATGCCGAACGACAACGAACAATACGTTTCCCGTCGCATCATGCTGCGTGAGAAAATCCGTAAGTTTTATGGGAATCATGAACCGGTATTGAGTTATGTTTCCCAGCCACCTCTGAATGCCGGACTTATCTTGGAAGTCCATAGCTACAAAGCGGACGAAGACGATCATATCCCCTCCCGCCGTCACGGCGGCTTCCCGTATGTCGTACTGGAAAATGCCGATGGCCGTTTCCTCTTTGCCGGTGGCCTCCATGGGGATGTGATAAACTTCGGTATCCAGCAACAGTCCGCCGAAGTATTCCACATGATGGGAGAGGTGATGCGCCGGGAAGGCTTCCCCGTAAACTGCATCATCCGTCAGTGGAACTACATCGAGCAGATCACCCGCTTCGACGGGCCGGACCAGCATTACCAGATGTTCAACAACGCCCGTGCCGATTTCTATGGAAAGACGGACTGGAGCAACGGTTATCCGGCTGCTACCGGTATCGGGGCCAACTTGGGAGGCATACTGGTCGATTTGGATGCGGCCGTGTTCGCCCGTTCCGAATGCTATGCCACCCCGATCGACAATAAATTGCAGATAGCCGCCCACGCCTATTCGGACCAGGTCCTCGAAGCTGCCCAGCAGAAGAAAGCCACTCCGAAGTTCGAACGGGCCAAAAGCATGACTTTCGATGACCGGCGGATCGTTTATATTTCCGGTACGGCAGCTATCCGCGGGGAGGAAAGCCTGGTTGGAGTAGGGCTCGGACGCCAGCTCCATATCACGATGGAAAACATCGGCCAGCTGATTGGTAAGGCGAAACTGAAAATGCTGCGTGTCTATCTGAAAGAGAAATCCTTCTATGAAGAGGCACGCGAACTGCTGGAAGGATATAATTTGAATATCCCCATATCTTATATGTGGGCGGACGTTTGCCGGGATGAGTTATTGATCGAAATAGAAGGGATCGCCATCGAGTAAACGTTTCATAGGCATCAAACAAAAGTTTCCTCGTATGGAAACAGTCGTTTCACCCTATGGAAACAAAGTTTCTCCGGTAGGAAATAGGTACAGAACAAATATTACTAACTAAATAAACAAGAGAAAAAATGAAAAAGAATCTTATGAAATCGGCCGCTATGGGAGCCCTCCTGCTTTCGATGGCTGCATGTAACGGCAAAACATCTACTGGCGAGGCTACCTGTTGCGCAGCGGCAGGCGAAGGACAATGCACCGAACAGTGCGGAAACGACTGCAAGAATGAATGTAACAACAATGCTAACTGTAAAATTAATAAAGAAATGAAGTATTCAAAGAAGTACACAAATGCCGATTTCTACAAAGACGGCAAGTTCCAACAGGATGTTGCTATGGAAGCAATGAAAGACATGTTCGCTTTCTACGGTGTTCCTTTCACCGAACTGATGGCTAAGGACATGTGGGTGACTGATTTCGGTCTGGGTGATTTTGAAAACGTGGGTATGGGTGGTATTTTCTGGGTCAACGATCCTGAATACGGCTACTTCGCTCACGCGATCTACCTGCTTCCGGGACAGATGATCCCCGAACATGCGCATGTAAAGACCAAATTCCCGGCTAAACATGAATCCTGGATGGTAGAAAAGGGATGGGTTTACAACTTCTCTGAAGTAGGCGACGAGACTCCGAACGCTCCTGCTATCCCCGCTACCCACGGTGCGATCAAGAGCAAAAATTTCGTCGTACAGAATGTAGGTGATGTTCTTCGCCTGAAAAAACTGGAAACATTCCACTTTATGATGGCTGGTCCTGAAGGTGCTATTGTTGATGAATGGGCATGCTACCACGATAATGACGGCTTGCGCTTCACCAACACGAAAGCTGCGTTATAATAAGTAATAAACACCTTATAATTTATTACATGAACAAATACTATTTATTAGTATCACTCTTTCTGTCCTCTTCTGTTATGGTGTCTGCCGGCCCCAAGCAGAAGAAGGCGGAAACGTGGATTGATGCTTCAGTCAAAGCCAAAACGGAATTACAGGCAAAGCTGAAGAAATCCGGAATGCCGATCGTTTCTACCTGGATGAAGCATAAGGCGAAAGCCGAACCTTTCGTGGTAGACTTGAAAGGCGTGGATAAGCTGGTGCTTGTAACGGCCGGTGGTCCCGATGGTACGGATTACGACCAGGCTGTATGGGCGAATGCCCGTTTGATCAAAGCCGATGGTACAGCCGTATGGTTGGACGAAGTTCCTTATGAATACGGTGTTGCCGGTTGGGCAAAACCCAAGATGAACACGAATGCATACGATCATGAGATCGTTATTGCTGGAAAGGAATACAAACACGGTGTGTTCTGCCATGCGAACGGCACGTTGGTATACCCGGTGGGTGGCCAGTATGTCCGTTTCGAAGCCGAAGTCGGTATCGATGATACTTCAAGTGGCGGAAGTGTGTTTTTCCAGGCATTGAATACGGTTCCGACCTTTGTGGCGGAAGAATTGAACAACAAGTATCCGGAAGAAATCGGTATGCTGGGTGCGGTACTGGACGGCCTGGATACCTGGTTGATCACCCCGGATGCCTCAGTCGAAAAGCAGGCTGCGGATAATGCGATCGCCCGATTGAAGGACGGAGCCTACTATTCGAATGTGGCAAAGCAGATCGCAAACGAAAAAGATCTCAATACACAGATACGCAAATATCTCGAACTGGTTGAGAAAGTACAGGAGCTGTACACGCTTCAGAGCGATTTGGAATGGCTGAACGTCGAGGCTGTCAAATTGGCTTTCGCCGATATGAAAAAGCAGAAAGGCTACGACGCCGCCAAATACGAACCGATGCTGAACGAACTGGTACGGCTCGAAAAGAAAGGTTTCAAAGGCATCTATAACGGTGACGAACAGGCTATCGCCGATGCCAAGAAAGCATTGGAATGCAAACGTGCCATCTTGCTGGCTAACCCGTTGCTGGATGCCGACAAGATCGTGGCAGCCCGTTTCAAGGTAGGTTCAAAGGCACACCAGATCATGACTCCTTCCTTGGGGACTCAGGCCAATAACTGGAGTAACCAGGAATCTGCCGGTCGTGAGGGCTTCGATGCCGAGATCGTCGAACTCTCCAATCTGCGTGGCGATATACAGATGCGTCAGGTCTACAAACCGAAAAACGGTTCTTCCATCGCTGACCTGAAACTGCATTGGGACGGTGACCGTGTGATGTTCACACAGACACAGGACGACAAGCGCTGGAACATCTATGAAGTGAATCTGGATGGGACAGGCTTCAAGCCGCTTGTGGAAAACGACGAGCCGGATCTGGAGTTCTACGATGGTACTTACCTGCCCGACGGTCGTGTGATCGCTATCTCCAACATCGGTTACCAGGGTGTTCCTTGTGTGAACGGTAGCGATGCGGTAGGTAACATGGTGCTGTATGACCCGAAGGACAAGAGCATGCGCCGCCTGACATTCGACCAGGATGCCAACTGGAATCCGGTCATCATGAATAACGGCCGCGTGATGTACACCCGCTGGGAGTACACCGACCTGACCCACTACTATTCCCGTATCGTAATGCACATGAACCCGGACGGAACGGAAAACAAAGCCCTCTACGGTAGCGGTGCGATGTTCCCGAACAGTACGTTCGACGTGCAGCCGTTGCCCGGCCACGGTTCGGCGTTCGTCGGTATCATCTCCGGCCACCACGGTGTGGCACGTTCAGGCCGTATGATCATCTTCGATCCGACCAAGGGACGTAAGAGCACAGCCGGTATGGTACAGGAAATCCCTCACCGTAACCGTCCGATCAAAGAAGAAATCAAGGACCAGCTGGTAAACGGTGTATGGCCGCAGTTCATCAAACCGACTCCGCTGAACGACAAATACTTCCTGGTTGCAGCCAAGTTGGACCCGCATGCCTTGTGGGGACTCTATCTGGTGGACGTCTACGACAACGTGACCTGTCTGATGCAGGCAGAAGGCGAAGGCTATATCAGCCCGATCCTGGTGCGCAAGACAAAGACTCCTCCGTCCATTCCCGACCGTGTGAAACTGAATGAAAAGGAAGCGACCTTCTTTATTCAGGATATCTACGAAGGAGAAGGTCTGAAAGGTATTCCTCGCGGAACGGTCAAGTCTCTGCGTCTGCATGCTTACGAATATGCGTATGTAAAGACTCGTTCCGACCATAACTGGCATGGAATCCAGTCCGGTTGGGATATCAAGCGTATGTTGGGGACGGTTCCTGTCGAAGAAGACGGTTCCGTGATCTTCAAGGCTCCTGCCAATACACCGATCTCCATCCAGCCTTTGGATAAGGACGGCGTGGCTATCCAGTGGATGCGAAGCTGGGTGACCGGTCAGCCGGGCGAAGTGGTTTCCTGTATCGGTTGTCATGAAGACCAGAACCAGATCGCGATCCCGAAACGTGTGATCGCTTCGCAGAAAGCTCCGTCTGCTTTGACTCTGCCCGAAGGCGGTACACGCTCTTTCACGTTTGACCTGGAAGTGCAGCCGATCCTGGACCGCGCTTGTATTGCTTGTCATAACGGTGAAGGAAAAGCGTTCGACCTGCGGGGTGGAAAGAAAGACAAGCTAGGTTATGGCACGTCTTATCTGAACTTGCATCCGTATGTGCATCGTCAGGGAGGCGAAGGCGACATGGTCGTTTTGCAGCCGTACGAATATCATCCCAACACGAGCGAATTGGTACGCTTGCTGAAGAAAGGCCATCACAACGTGAAACTGACCGATAAGGAATGGAAGACGCTTTATAACTGGATCGACTACAACGCTCCCGACAAGGGTTATTTCAATGCGAACGTATTGACTGATCTTCCTTATAAGGGATTCGACCAGATCAAGCGTCGTAAGGAATTGACCGACAAGTATGCGAACGGAGCCGGTGTCGACTGGAAGAAAGAAATCGCCGACTATGCCGACTACCTGAAGAAACAAGGCCCGATCACCCCGGTAATGCCTGAAAAGGCCGCTCCTGTAAAGGAAAAGACCTTGAAGGTGAAAGGTTGGCCTTTCGGTGCTGACCGGATCAAGGAAATGCTGGCTAAGGAGAAGGAAACCCGTAAGGTGGTTGAGATCGCTCCGGGTGTGAAAGTCAATTTCGTCCGTATCCCGGCCGGTGAATTCGTGATGGGTAGTTACCGTGGCGAACCGGATGCTTATCCGACTGCCAAGGTGAAGATCGACAAAGCCTTCTGGATGGCCGAGCTGGAAACGACGAACGAACAGTTCAACGTTGTCTTCCCGGATCACGACAGCCGTTTCGTCGATCAGCAGTGGAAAGACCACGTGGTTCAGGGATATCCGGCCAATAAACCGGAACAGCCTGTTATCCGTGTCAGCTACAACGATGCTATGGAATTCTGCCGGAAACTGAGCGAAAAGACCGGTCTCAAGATCACGCTTCCGACAGAAGCACAGTGGGAGTGGGCTTGCCGCGCCGGTAGCGACCAGGACTTCTGGTATGGCGACATGCATGCGGACTTCGGCAAGAAGGACAATTTGGCGGACAAGACAACGCTGTTGTTTGCCGTTTACGGTGTAGACCCGCAGCCGATGGCGAAGACCAACCCGTGGTACAAGTACTATACCTTCCTTCCGAAAGAAGAGAGCGTGGACGACGGTAACCTGGTCCAGGTCGGCGGCAAGGCTTATGAGGCCAATCCCTTCGGTCTGTACAGCATGCACGGAAACGTAGCCGAATGGACCCGTTCCGACTATGTATCGTATCCGTACAATGAGAAGACGAAAGAGACATCCGAATACAAGGTGGCCCGCGGCGGTTCTTATATCGACCGTCCGAAATATGCGGCTTCCCATACGCGTAAGGCTTACTATCCGTACCAGCGTGTGTTCAACGTCGGCTTCCGTATGATCATTGAAGATTGATAATGAAAAGGTATAGATGATATCTATCAACTAATAGAGGACACAGATGTGGCAGATTGCCACCGGTTATTTCATCAAACGATTAATCTGCGTACATTTGCCGCATCTGTGAACTCTAATAAAAAAGTAAATGAAAACAAATCTCGAAAGATTTTTCTCCTCCTTTGTAACGACGATCGTCCTGTTACTGATTTATGCCTTTGGCCTGGCCGTTGCCACTTTCATCGAAAAGTATCACGGTACAGCGACAGCCAAAGCAATGGTTTATTATTCCCCCCTGTTTTTTCTGCTCCAATTCCTTTTAGTTGTTAATTTTATTGCGGCTACGATCAAACACCAATACCTGAAACGCGGCAAATGGGGACTGATGCTGACTCATTTCGCCTTTATCATCATCCTTCTCGGCGCCTTGACCTCTTTCCTTTTCGGCGAAGAAGGAATTTTGCATCTGCGTGAAGGGGAGACAAGCAACCAGATTGCTGTCCGCACTTCCGATAACACGACCTTTCATACCCTGCCTTTTTCCGTTGAACTGAAGAAATTCACCTTAACCCGCTATCCCGGTTCCGCCAGTCCCTCTTCCTACGAGAGTGAAGTGATCGTCCATGTGGATGGGGAAGACCGCGAAGAGCGGATCTTTATGAATAACGTATTGGATGTAAAAGGCTACCGTTTCTTCCAGGCCTCCTATGACCAGGACGAACACGGGACCATCCTTTCCGTCAACCGCGACGTGGCGGGGCGGAACATCACCTACACCGGATATCTGTTGCTGGTCATCGGCCTGATCCTTTGCCTGGTCGGTAAGGATTCCCGCTTCATGCGTCAGAGCCGCCGCCTGAAAGAATTGCGCAAGGCGACCAACGTAACGGTCCTGTTGCTTGCGCTCCTTGCCGTTCCCCTGTCCGTAAATGCCGGCGGGAAGGCTTCCCCGATGCTCGATGCCGTGCAGAAATATGCGGTGAGCCCGGAACATGCTGCCCTCTTCGGAGCCCTTCCGATCCAGTCGGGTAGCGGCCGTATGATGCCGGTCAATACCTTCTCTTCGGAGATTCTACGTAAGCTCCATAAGTCGGATAAGATCGGTCAGTTGAACTCTGACCAGTTCCTTTTGAGCCTTTTAGCCATGCCCGATATGTGGATGCGCGTTCCCTTTATCGCTCTGTCCAATCCGGAGTTGGCCGCCTATTATGACCTGACGGACGGCGAGTGTGGCTATATCCAGGCCTTCGACAGTAACGGCAGCTACAAGTTGCAAGAGAAGTTGGAAGAAGCCTATAACAAGATGCCTGCCCAGCGTACGCGTTTCGACAAGGACCTGATGAAACTGGACGAGCAGTTGAACATCTTCCATCAGCTGATCAATCACCAGATGCTGAACCTTTTTCCGAAAGAAGACGATCCGAATCATAAATGGTATGCACCCGGCGACGACCTCTCTGCCTTTACTGGCAAAGACTCCATGTTCGTCTCCCGTATTTTCGACTGGTATTTAGGCGAAGTGCAGGAGGGCTTGAAGAGTGGCGATTGGGCGAAAGCCGATGAAGTGGTCGGCATGATCGACACCTATCAGCAAGCCAAGAACAAGACACTCGATATCAGTCCGAAGCGCATGCAGGCCGAATTGAAATATAACAAGATGGATGTCTTCCGCTATTGCAAGATCGGCTATCTGGTCTTGGGCGGACTGTTGTTGGTCCTTTCTTTCGCGATGCTGTTCCGCCGGACCCGCTGGATGAAGGTCGCCGTATGGCTGTTAGGAGCCGGCGTACTGGTCGTCTTTCATTATCATATGTTCGGAATGGGGATGCGCTGGTATATCGGTGGCTATGCTCCTTGGAGCAATTCCTACGAGACGATGGTCTATGTGGGATGGGCGACTGTCTTTGCCGGACTGTTGTTCGTGCGCCGTAGTACGATCACCTTCGCGCTGGCCACCCTGTTCGGCGGTATCATCCTCTTCGTTTCCGGTCTGAACTGGATGGACCCTGAGATCAATCCGCTCGTACCGGT
>UMJE01039780.1_pt1 | contig 12258 bp, 10 predicted proteins | sample 1965971 | NCBI WGS metagenome assembly UMJE01 (sample SAMEA4836143, study PRJEB28245) | human gut metagenome | biome: gut microbiome; material: fecal sample | place: Denmark | collected 2008 | reverse complement strand
ATTATCTTGATCCATTCTTTGTCAGTATAATCGACGCCGAACAACGTTTTTTTAGACATAATTACTCCGCAATTATTGAAATTTAAACATTTTGGAATATATATAATCATAACTCCTAAAGAAACAATCAATTATTATTTTTTCATTATAAACTAAAGAAATCTATAATACTCGCAAAACTTCTCTCAAATTTATAATATTTAATAGACTGCAATATTACAAAAGCACTATAATCTTTAGATAATGTTCTTAATTAGTATACAAAATATATTTTGTATACAGCAACACTAAAGTGTTTTCCTACAATTATCAATAATACTCTTGCACGTTACACCCCATAAAAACCAATATAACATTGCATATGACCTGGCACTAAAACACACATCGACCCATCCATGTGCCAACATCCCAATAATACCAAGAAACATTGCAGAACAAATAAAATTCCCTTTTTGTTTTTTGTCATCATATATTTTTTTATATAAATACTTTATTTGAAAAATAATCAAAGAAATAAATCCAAATACGCCTATAATACCTGTTTCTGCTAAAAATTTAAAATAAATATTATGAGAATGTGCTAATTTGGGTGCTTTAGCTAATGGACTTATGTAATTGCCTAAATATACTTCATTAAAATTTCCCATCCCTACTCCAAATAACGGATGGTCGAGAAACATTCTCCAACTTGATTCACGTAAAAGGATCCTTTCTAAGTCATATGATCTATGAAAAAAAGAATAAAATTCCCAATACATCCCTGCAGCAATTAAAACAATTGCAATAATACTTATAAAGCATTTTTTACAATTTATAATTTTATTCTTATACATTACAACAGGTATAGAGAACAGAGAAATACTTATTCCTAAAATAGCACCTCTACTTTGACTGACTAATAAAGTTAAAATTAAACATATTAGTACGATGATACTTAAAATTTTTATTTTTATATTATTTTTAAAAAACAAAAAGAAAGATATAAAAAAGGGAATTAATAATATAATAGTCCCACCTAAAATATTAGCACTTCCTAATAAACTATGTGGCCTATATGTTGTAACTTCAAAATAATTACTCCAAAACGAAAACATAAAAATTACTGTTCCAACAAATAATCCCACGAATATTGATTTGTAAGAGTTAGAATCTTTTATAAATAAAATTGCTAATACAAACGGTAACATACGCTCAAAATAATGTAAACTTTCCTTAATTCCTAAATTATTATACGAATTAATCCCAGATAAAAATAAGCAACTCAAAAAAAATAACATCAAAATGAAATTACGTTGTATTTCAATATTTTTGAAAACCCTTAAATTATATTTTTCATTATCTAACCGAATCCCTAAAATTAAAGGCAACAATGCTAAAGCAGAAAATGTACCAATACTACTAGCAACACCAACTGATAACAGAAAAAGACCAATCCTATTCAACATCATTAAATAATCTCCATTCATCAATCATTCTCAATCAATCACTTTTTCAAAAATTTCTCTGCTAATATAAAATCATCTATTGAATCTATATCTATTGAATTTTGAATACTCATAACAAAAGGTATAACATTATCATTAAAGCTTGTTTCTCTAGAAATTTCTTTAATGTAATTAATATATATAGCCCCATTCACTCTATAAAATTGAGGCATATCTTGCCGTCTTATTGTACTGTTAATATTTAGAATCTTCTTTAGCATATTATTGCTTATAGTTCTCATTAATACAGGAGATTCAGTTACTTTACAAACACTTACTAAACTTTGCATAGAACTTTCAAGAAAAATTTCTAAAGCATTATCAATATCTTGTGTAGTCCTCAACGGAGACGTAGGTTGCAATAAAATTAATATATCATATTGCTCCTTTACATCTTTCAATTTTTCTATAGTATAAATAACAGCATCTATAGTTTTAGCATCGTCCCCTGATATTTCATCAGGTCGCAAAAACGGCACATGCGCACCAAACAATTTTGATATTTCAGCAATTTTAATATTATCTGTAGATACAAGAACTTTATCAATATACTTACTTCTACTAGCATTTATTATAGTGTGAGAAATCAGCGGCTTACCATTTAAATCTTTTATATTTTTATCCTTTACCCCTTTACTGCCACCACGCGCAGGAATAATAGCTAATACACTAAATTTTTTTATCATAAACATCCCTTCAAATCAAAAAATTTCTTTTGTAATGTCATATTCCAAAATTTCTCATTTTCAATAACATTCATAAATAATTCTTGGCTATTACCCATTCCCCAAATATTACTCTTATGATGGTACTCTGAACTTCGTTCTATTGCTTTTATTAATGATTTCTTATCTTCATTAACATGTTGAATATTTTTTAAAATACTGCTATCATAACGTCCTAATTGTCTCGTTCCAATATCAATTGTAGGAATTCCATAAATAGCAGTTTCTCTTATTCCAGCGCTTGAATTACCATATACAAACAAAGAATTTTTTAATAAAACCAAAAAATATTCAAATCTTAATGATGGAAAAATTTTAAATTTGCTATTTCCTTTTATTTTTTGGTATGAATCTAATATTAATTCCGAACCTAAATCATTATTGGGATAGATAACAATAAAATTTCTACCACTATCAATAGCCGCTTCAACAACAATTCTTGCTTTTTCTGCAATGAATTCATACTCAGTCGTTACCGGATGATACATCATTATTGCATATTCTGAAAAATTTATTTCATAATACTTTTTTACAAAATCTAACTGTGGTAAATCATCTGCACACATAATATCAATGTCTGGAGATCCAATTATGTATATGGTATCTTTATTTTCACCTAATTGCTCCAATCTAATCTTTGCTTCAACATTAGACACAAAATGAAAATGTGATAATTTAGAAATAGCATGCCTTATCGATTCATCAATTGTTCCAGAAATCTCTCCTCCTTCAATATGCGCAACTCGAATATTATTCAAGGCTCCAACACAAGCACCTGCTAATGCCTCTATTCTATCACCATGCACTACGATTAAATCAGGCTTTATACTTTCTACATATCCAGTAAAATTACAAATAACATTTCCTAGATTAAAACTCATATTATTCGTATAATTTGATCCAAATGCAACGTGAATATTTTCATATTTGTCTTTTATGACCTCGTTATAAGTAGCCCCAAACTGTTCCTGCAAATGCATTCCAGTTACATAAATATATAATTCAAAAGACGCGTCATGTTCGATAGCCTTTAATAATGATTTTATTTTACCATAATCTGCCCTTGTTCCAGTCAAGAACAGTATCTTTTTACTTTTCATAATCTCTTATCATCTCACATTTCAAATGTGTATCTTTTAAAATATCACAATTAGCTATACACCCTAATATTTTTTCATATTTATCTGCATGTATCTCACCGATACCCGGTCGTTTTACCCATAAATTACTTTTAGTAAATTCTTCACCTTTTTTTACATCAGCAATTGTTACAACTGTTGCAAAGGCAAAATCGATGGTTACCTGTTCCTCTTTAACAGGCTCTTTTCTACCACCAACCATCTGCGGAATTTCTTCTGACGCAACAAGTAAATCTTTTAACGCATATTCATCCATTGAACATATAATATCCGGTCCTTTCCTATCAAAAGTATCTGTAAAATGCCGCTCCACCAATTTTGCACCTAACGCCATTGCCGCGATACAAGAATTGTTATTAGTAGTATGATCAGATAATCCAATTGGAATATCAGGGAAATTATTCATCATCTCTTGCATTGCACCAAGTCGAACCTGACTAGGCTTTGTAGGATATAAATTTGTAGTGTGCATTAAAGCATAAGGAACATTATAATTTTCCAAAATATCAACTAATTTGACAATACTTTTCATAGTATTCATCCCCGTAGAAATTATCATAGGCTTTCCAAATTCAGCTATATGCTTTATTAACGGGTAATTATTCATTTCTCCAGATCCAATTTTGTACCCGACCACGTTAAATTTTTCTAACCTATCTGCAGCTGCTCGTGAAAAAGGAGTACTAAGAAATAACATTCCCAGAGACTCTGTATACAATTTCAACTCTAATTCTTCTGTTTCTGATAAAGCACATTTTTCCATGATTTCATAAATTGAAATCGTTGCATTCCCAGGAATTACTTCTCTTGCAACAGCACTCATTTCATCTTCTACAACATGAGTTTGATGTTTTATAATTTTTGCTCCTGCTCTATATGCAGCCAAAACCATCTGTTTCGCCACATCTAAACTTCCATTATGATTTATACCAATTTCTGGAATAACCAAAGGTACATTATTTCCACCAATTAAAATATTTCCTAGCCTAAATTCTTTCATAATTTACTCCTCAAATCTCACTTAAAAATTTTTCGTATTCTAGTATTGTTTCTGGTATAAAAACAATACTAGGGAAACATTTTTTTACTCTTTGAAAAAAAATGTCTTGACGTAATATTTCATCTTGATCAAAAACCAATTTATATAATAATATAATCTTTAAATCATTTTCTGTATCACTAACAGTAAATAAATAGGATGTTATAGCGCTTGAATTAATTGTTACCCATAAATTTTTCTTAAATTTCATATTTAAACAAAACAACTCCCAAGGTGATTTTAAATTTGGAGTAAAAATACACGAATACTTAGAATAATCCTTCATAAACCGCTTTGCTGAACTTCTTGGATGCAACTTAACAATAATATTTTTATAACGAGTAATAAACAAGTTACTAAACAAATTCATTTTCATATCATATATAGAGCCTTCCTTTAAATGTTTCCTATATAAATTATATAGAAGTATTTTCTTTATACCATTTAAATTGGTTAAATACTTTGGCATTGGATCCCAATTTTGGTCAAAAAATATAATACTATTATCCCACTCTTTAATTTCTACATCATAATAAAATATAAAATTTAATATTGATTTAAAATCTTCATCATTCTTACTAATTTGCGGTATTGCTTTCAAATTAAAGTTATTTACATAATTATCAGAATTCATTAAATCTGTGCGATATAAAAATACATTATTAAAAGGAAATCTTGTCTTAAGTATATTGTCATAAAGATATGTTCCTACCCCCTCATCCAATAAATTAATTTCACATTTACCATCTGTATACTTTAATACACAATTTACACAATCACGAACAATTTCTTTTGTGTCAAGACAAAAAATCTGATTATAACAATTAAACGCTATCTTTTTATTTCCATATATCTTTTGATTAATTTTATACTCATTGTCTTTAAAAAAAGTCTTAAATTTATATAACAACTCTTTAAAAGAATTTACAAAAGATACTCTGAAATCTTCTCCCTCTTGACCTTCTGTAAAATTTCTAAAAAATTTATGCAATCCATTTATTTCAATTTTATCTAATAAATAAACATTATCAAAAATATCAGAAGCTTCTAATCTTTCTCGTAATTCTATATTCCCATCTTTATTATTTAAAAATAAAATATCTGCTTTCTTATCTTTCAATAAATGCATTTTTATATTCAACGCATTCAATATTTGATAATCAGTCAAGCAGATAAATAAAGTTTTCATCCCCAACTCACTCCATCAACTAAATAATTTTGCCCAAAAATCAGCCAATCGCAATCTAAAAATTTGCCTGTTAATAGATCTGTTTTTGCGACGTTTATCAAATTGTGGCATTATAGAATCTCTAAATTCCGTCATGGCTAAATATTTGTAATACTCTTCATTGAATCCCGTATACACCTTATATTCCCATGGTTTATATCCTCCAGCATAATGAAAAATAGCAGGATTTAATTTAGCTTCAATAGCTTTCTTTCGCAAGTCTGGCTTAGTTAAGATTTTTGTAAACAAATTAAATACAGGCGGAATAACATCCCATTTCAAAGGAATTTCCTGCCAATTATACATAAAAAACTTATTTAACGCATCCTGGTCATGATTGGAAAATTGATTCTCACTGGCCAATTTAATAATATCTGCCGCATAATTCCCCTCTCGCCATTTTTTCAGGTCCATCATCAGCACACCGGCATTAAAATACGGCGCATCAAAGGAAAGTCCTATCTGCTTATGCTTTTGTTTTCTGATTCTACCTGATGCCATTATACCTAAATCACAAGTAGCCGCTACAGGTTTGCCCTGCATATCAATATTCCACATTTCAGCAATGTCGGCATAAACAAGAAGATCACAATCCAAATAAATTATCCGCTCAACAGACTCCGATAAAATGTTGGCTATATCCAGTCTAAAATAGCTGGCCCTGCTCAGCTCCCCGCTAACATAACAATTAGCCAGATCGTTATTTTTGATTTTTACAAACTCAATATTACCTTGCAACTTCTGGACAGTTTCAGTTATTTTTATTTTATTTGCTAATTTTATTTCATCATCAATAAGATAGAAACAGACTTTTTGAGGAACTTTAGTATTAAGTAATACCGACGCCATAGCAACAGCGGTATGCTGCGCATAATTATCATCTGAAGCAAAAACAATATTTATAGCATCCATCAATAACTCCTTACTTTCGCCTTTATAATTTGCCATCAGATTTATACAGATAATATAATTTTGTATACTTCATCATAGTATACATGTAATGATTCATAGAAAAAATAAAACCCAGCTTACCATCTAAAAATCCTAAATTTAAAATATATATTTTTAAAAAAGCCCAAATGGGACGCAACACAATATCTTTGACAAAACTCACCGATTTTCCATCTTTTCTATACTTTTCGGCCGCAAGCGTTGTATAGCGATTTACTTTATAGCCGTATTGATCCCAATTATCATATGTATGATGTAGTATATATTCCTCAATATACTTATCTTCATAAGGGTATTTAAAAGCTGGATGTACCAATCCTACGACTATTGTATCTTTTTGCGGCATAAGCCGGCAAACTGCATCAGGTCTGAAGATACCGTGTGTTGCTTTATAATGCCTAAATTGATTATGCCTTTTTATCCAAAAAGCATATTTCTTATTTTCTGCGACTATCCTTTCTATTGCCTTTACTAAAGATGGAGTAACACGCTCGTCAGCATCTAAAAAAAATATCCATTCATTTTTCGCTTGTTGAATGGCAAATGTCTGCTGAGCGCCCCAATCGCCATTCATACTTCGTTGAATAACTTTTGCTCCCATAGCTTCAGATATTTCTTTTGTTTTATCAGTACTAAAATCATCTATAACTATTATCTCATCAGCAAAATCCACTGTTTCCAGGCATTCTTTCATATTATGTTCTTCATTTTTTGCCAAAATCAAAACTGTTACATTAACCATATTCATATCTCCCAATTTCTGATTATATAAATTTTATAACTTTTCATAGTATATTATATTCTATAATCAAACAAAGCTCAACATCGTATATCGCAACATATTCTTTTGCGTAACATTTAACCCTTTTATGGTATAATATTTGATATATAAGGAGGCCGTTAAAATTGCTACTATGGTTAAATAACTCATTCACAATTTCTACTATATTACTCTACATATTTATTTTTATTTTTTATGCCAAGTTTTCAAAAGGACTGGGAAATAAAGCATTTTATCTACAAATGCGACGATTTTTACCCTGTATCATCGCTGTTACCCTACCTCCTTTTTTATCTTCTCAGGAACTTTTATCTATTTCTTTTGCTGCGCCATTATTGACAGGTATCGCTTGGATATTCACTTATCCAACTTTATATTTTTTGACTTATAAAAACAATTCTGTTTCTTTCAGCTATCATTTCGATATAGTTGTCGGGCTATATATAACATCTTTGTTTATAACGTTATATATTTTATGTAGCCATTTTAATATTTTTACATTGCCATTAATAATCTTATTTACATCTTTGGAATTTTGTTTACTGCTTTTCCCTGTTTTTCAATTGGCTTATTACAATATTTACCAAGAATGTATTTCTGAATCTGGCATGATGGCAGTACAACAAACAGATAAAAACGAAGCTTTAGAATTCTTATTTGCACTGCCGATAAAAACAAAACTACTCTGTACTATAGCTATTATTTTGCTTGCAACTGTTCTTCTATGTTCCAATATGTCGGCAGCAAAAGATCTATCTGATATTAAATTAAATCTTCAGACAACTGTTATTTTATCGGCTTTAGCCATTTTTCTTGCTTGCTACTTGTCCCGCCCAAACAAAGAAAAGGGAGTTTTTTTGCGCACTGGTTTTATGGAACTGTATATTGATATCCGTGAATATTTTAAAGCTTCAGGGCAGTATACAGCTTACCACGAAGAAAATTTTAAGAATCTTGAAGTAACTGTTAATAAAACTCAATTTTCTCCCCCCCAAACTTTCATCCTGGTAATTGGTGAATCAGCTTCTCGCGACCATATGAAGATATTTTCTAATTATGAACGAGATACTACTCCCTGGCTATCAAAAAATCAAACTTCTTCTGAATTTTTCTTTTTCAAAAATTCTTATGCCTGTTGGTATCAAACAGTACCCGCACTAGAGCGGGCATTAACTGAAGTTAACCAATATAACGATAAAACATTTAACAAATCTTTTTCTATTTTAGATATTGCAAAAAAAGCTGGCTATGAAACTTATTGGTTCAGCAATCAGGGCTATGTTGGTTCAGTTGATACTCCGATAACTTTAATAGCAAATACTGCTGATCATGCAATATGGACAAAACAGGAACTGAATAAAAAGCAATATGATGGTACACTTTTAGACTATTTAGCCACTGTTGATCCCAATAAAAACAACTTTATTATTTTTCATTTTATGGGCAGTCACGATAATTTTCAAACCCGTTACCCAGAGAAATTTACTATATGGGGTACACCTGGTAAATATGATTTAATTGATAATTACGACAACTCATTAGCTTATACTGATCATCTGCTGAAAGAAATATATACTTATGCGACAGAACATTTAAATTTACAGTCTTTAGTATATTTTTCTGATCACTCAACCATCCCTGATAAACGACGTCAGCCCAACTTTACAGATTTTCTAACAGTTCGTATTCCAATGTTCATCTATCTGTCAGATAATTATCAAAAAAAATATCCAGATATCAGCATAGCTTTAAGACAACACGAGCAATATTTTTGGACAAATGATCTTATTTATGATTTGATGTGTGGTATTATGAATGTTGAATCGCCTAATTATGATATAACTCAAAGTCTAACATCTATAAAATATAGATTCTCCCGAGATAATTTAACAACACTTCTAGGACAATTGCCTTTAAGTGCTGATAAAACTGATTTATAATATTTTAACTTTGAACAGAGGTTTAAAAAATGGAATCATTAATATTAATAATAACGGTTTCAATTTTGGTCTTTCTTTTTTATCGAATATATAATTCATCATATCGTGGTCCATTCTTAAACAGCCTTTGGTCTGAAAAAGAATGGAAAAATAAAACCGTTATGGTTATAATTCCGCATCAGGATGATGAGATAAATCTTGCGGGCGCTACAATAAAAAATTTAACAGACAACCACATCCATGTTATTGTTGTTTTTGCTACAACAAGCGATTATCATGATTCTGGTATCGACAGACTTCACGAAGCTCTGGCATCTTCCAAAATACTGGGAGTCCCAGAAGAAGATATCGTCTTTCTTGGTTATTGTAATATGCCAATGGTTAATGAAACACAGCATTTTTATAACGCTGATGAAGATTTTATTATAACATCAGATCAAGGATTACAAGAAACATACGCACTACCTGAAAAACCAGAATTCTGTTTTAATACTACGGGCAAACACAAAAATTATACAAAAAAAAATCTACGTACAGACATACAAGAAGTAATAATGAACTATAAACCAGAAATTATTTTTGCGGTAGACTTTGATCGGCATATAGATCACCGTGCAATTTCTTTAATTTTTGAAGAAGCTATTTCAAATATCTTAAGCAAAAAAAACAATTCTTATTTTCCTGAAATATATAAAGGTTTCTGCTATAACGGTTCTTACCTTGGGAAAAAAGATTTTTATGATTTAAATCTAGCCGGTGAAGCTAAAGCGGAAGGCGAGTTCATTAATAATCCAGACTTCGATACGGATTTTCCCCCTTATCTATGGCAAGAACGGCTGCGCCTGCCTGTAGCACGAACAACATTAAGCCGTACTTTAAACAGTAATCTTATTTATTCAGCTTTACGCGCTCATTTTTCACAGGGAATTATCCATAATGCTAAAAGAATAATCAATAGCGACCAGATTTTTTGGCGGCGCTTAACGACATCATTAAGTTATCAATCGCATATAACTGTCACTTCTGGCAATGGTCAATGTTTAAATGATTTTAAGCTTGCAGACTGCAACAACATATATGAACTCCCTGCCAGTTTTTCTGGCACTTGGATTCCGACTAATAACGATATCGAAAAAAAAGTATTTTTTTCTTTTGATACTCCACAGACTATAAATCAGATTATCTTATATGGCAACAGTAATCTCGACAGTCGAGTATTAGAAGGTACTATAACTTTAAATAACGGCTTTAAAACAAAATTTGGACCACTCAAAGAAGGAAGTAAAGCAACTATAGTCGATTTCATCTCTCAGCATAATATTTCATCACTGACCATTAGTCTGGATAAACTCCAAGGTGATCAAGCAGGTTTAAACGAAGTTGAAATTTATTCGTCAGATAAACATCCGTCATTGCTAAATTTTGTCAAAATTATGCTAAATGACACTTTCGCTTATGAATATCTAATTACTGAAAAAATAAAATATCTACCTTTAGAGCTTTATTCTCACGGAAAGATAGGCACTTGTAAAATTTTTCCTGTAAATAATGATGATTTTCAATTATCTGATAATGAAATAACTTTTGGCACGTCTTTTAAAACTGCTATAATACGTGCAGAAGCAGAAAGCAATAAAAATATTTATGATCAAATAATTATCCGTAAAATTACCAAACTTCAATTACTTATATTAAAAGCATCACAAATAATTGATATGATACTTCATCGAATCGAGCATATTATAAAACACAAATATCAAATGTGGATAAAAGGTTATCCCTATGAATAAAAAATGACCCCTTAGGGGTCATTTTTTATATTTTTTTGTTTTAAGTTATCAAAATATAAGCTTATATTTCCTAAAGTCTTACATAAAGGCCGCATATTTTTTAAAGTCCACAACTGCATTCTATGCTTCAGCGACAAATTCACAATTTGCTTTGCTCGCATTTGTAAATATGACTCTACATCATTTCTTTCTTCTTCAGACAAATATCCCGTAGCTTCATTGATAACAAGCAAGCTAATAGCAGCCTTATGTGCACGCATTCTGCTGTACATTAGGGGAGGGCATTTATATTTCTCACAAACCCTCTCATGTTCACGCCACGCAATAAACAATCCATATTTACGTCGTGTTTTCTGCGTCATATTAGTAAAACTTGCATGAACACGATAACAATAATAACAATCTTTTACATAATAGATTTTCTTAGCTTTTGCAAATAATTCTGCTCCAACATATAAATCTTCAAAGATTATATTCGGTATAAAAATATTATTCAACAACTTTTTCCTATATAGCTTATTACACATAAAATTTGCGTAATTATCAAACAGAAATTCATCTCTAAATCTTTCTACTGTCCATTCATTATTTAATTTTTGCCTGTGTATTTCGCAAGTCTTTTCTTCATCTCCATTAAATGTTTTATAATCACAAATCACAATATCCGCACAATTTTTTTCTGCAGCCAAAGTCATTTTTTCTAACATATTTGATTCTATCCAATCATCAGAATCAATGAAACTTACATACTCACCCTTTGCTTTTATAATCCCACTTGTTCTTGCTGCAGCAAGACCCATGTTTTTCTGATGAATAACTTTGACCCTTTTATCCTTGGCAGCATATTCATCACAAATTTTAGGACAATTATCTGGTGATCCATCATCAACAAGTATAACTTCCAAATTTTTATACGTTTGTTCTAAAATAGAATTTACTGCTTTATGTATATACTTCTCGACCTTATAAACCGGTACTATTATAGATATTAATTTTTCCATTTGCTCCATCCCCATGAAACTAATTTATTATATATTTATATTAACATTAACAATAATTATACCATTTGCATAATGAAATACAACTGTATAAACATAATTATATTAAAATTTCTCCTTTAACGTATAGATTTTAATATATTCAGTCACTCGCAGCATTTCAAAATACATAGCACACTCGAA
>UMJE01029408.1_pt1 | contig 12662 bp, 13 predicted proteins | sample 1965971 | NCBI WGS metagenome assembly UMJE01 (sample SAMEA4836143, study PRJEB28245) | human gut metagenome | biome: gut microbiome; material: fecal sample | place: Denmark | collected 2008 | reverse complement strand
ACGTCTTGATTGTCCATCCACTCGCCCATCTTCTTTTCTCCGTGCCGATGGCAGATGGCATCCATGCGGCTGACGAAACGGTCGAACTTGGCAACCATCGCCTCAAAGGTCTTTCTTTCGATTGATACGATTTCCATATACTTTTTCTTTTGATGTTATTGTTTCTTTTGCTGCAAAGGAATATATAATGCGTTATCAGACAATGGATTTTTCGGAAGTGGCAGCTTGTGGCACCGATACGGCAGAGGTTGTCCGGGATACGCCTTGTCAATTGGCTGTCTATTCTGTCTTAATTCTCACCTTTAATAAAGAAACCCCAACCCCAATAAGAGCTTAATTCAAATTCGTCCGTGATTATGTTTTGCCCTTTTCCGTTATTCATGTCCGGCAAATCCATGAAGTTTGCACTAACGTTTCCATCACCATAAAGCAAATCCATATAAAATTGCCGAATCGAATCCAAACGCTTGACCGACTGCATTAGAACACCTTATTTCGCTGGCGATAATCGGTCAAGGTACTGACCAAGACCACAGTAATAACTTAATCAATTTGTTTTTATGGCAACAAAAAAAGAACCAACCATCAGTGAACAGCAAGCTCAGGAAATCGTGGAAAGAATGAGCCACAGGGAATCTCGTGAAAGGACATCCCTGAATGACTTCTACAAGCGTATCGGTCTGGAGCCGGACGTACCGGAACAAACCAAAGCTCCCGACACCTCGGAAGTGGAAACCGCCGTGACGGAAGAAGCGGTGAATGAAGTGCTTGAAAAAAGCGCAAGTGAAATGTCCGGAAAGGCGGCAGTGCTGCAGAAGCGCATCAGCAGCAAGCAGCGCAGGCTGTCGCTGGACGAGTACCGCGCCACTTACCTGCAAGTCCCCAAGATTGCAGACCGCAAGCCCGTCTTCGTCAGCGGCGAGGTGCGCGACAGTCTGGACAGGATTGTCCGCTACTTCGGCGGCAGGGGCATGAGCGCATCGGGGATGGTCGAGAACCTCGTCCGCCTGCACCTTGAAACCTATCGGGAAGACATCGAGCAGTGGCGCAAGCTCTGAACGGATTACGGTGGGACCGGTCAAGCCGGTGGTTGCACTCCATCGGTTTTACCGATACTCCGAATGAGCCATTATACTCACAAACCAATCCGACAGGCGGAGGATTCTTGTGTCCTCAAAGACACAGCAAGGTATATTTTCAGTTACTCGAATGATTCCGAGTAACTGAAAATCCCAGCACTGCCGTGGGCAGAATTATCCTCCGTAGTCGGATAATTTCGGGGTTCATTAATCAAAGATTAAACAATGGACAAGCCATAAAATTAAAAGAATAAGAAGAATGAAAAAGAACAGCAAATACGGGAGAAATCCCAAATTGAACCTAAAGACGCACTGCGTGATGGTGCGCTTCGACGATATGGAATGGAACAGATTCCTTACGATGTACGAGGAATCACAGGTGTACGCAAAAGCCGTTTTCCTCAAAGCGCATTTCTTCGGGCAGAAGTTCAAGGTGATGAAGGTGGACAAGACGATGCTGGACTATACCACCAAACTGTCGGACTTCCACGCCCAGTTCCGTGCCATCGGCACGAACTACAATCAGGTCGTTAAAGAGTTGCGCATCCATTTTTCGGAGAAGAAGGCGATGGCATTGCTCTACAAGTTGGAGAAGTGTACCATCGACCTTGTGAAACTGAGCCGGGAGATTGTGAAACTTTCAAGGGAGATGTATGCCAAATGGGAACAACAGAAGGAATAATTCTGTTACATACCCAAGATACACATTACAGATACGTAATTCGGTAAATGAACGCATTTTTACTGACAATTTCATTGTCAATCATGTTGTAATCGTGCATTCGGAACTTTAGGACAAAGATAAGTATCACTTGACAAACTTGAAAACTAAATTCTTATAATTGAAACGACTGTATCATTTATGATGGTGCAGTCGTTTTATATTCAAGAGGATAAATAGTTGCAACTGTTCACTTAGCTATCAATATGAAATTAGTATCTTTGTAAAATGATTCAAGAGGAATTCGATTTTTACAGACCATGTAAGCTATTGCAACCTTACGTGAGATATTATTGGGTATTCAAAAGTAACCAGTTTTTGAATACCCTGACTTTTCCTATCGGTTGCCCTCAAATCATCTTCCATAAGCAAACACCACTATATATTCCCGAATTGAATGTTATACAAGACAAACTTACCATCAGCGGACAAGTTAATTTTTCATCCCATTTGTATGCTGACGGCAATACAGAAATGATAGTGGTCGTGTTCCAGCCCCACGCCATGAGTATGTTTCTGAACATACCGACATCCCTTTTTTACAACCGGGAAGTTTCGGGCTATGATATTGAAAACAAAAGTTTGAATGAACTGGCTACACGAATATTCGACTGTGAGAATAATTCTATTTGCATAAGCTATATAGAAAAATGGCTGTTGTCACAAATTGCCGATAATTTAGCTAATACCACATACAGAGTTAAAAGAATAGATGCCGCCATACAGCGAATATATATCACTTCGCAAATCTCTGTAAACGAATTATCTTCTATTGCCTGCCTAAGTAAAAAACAGTTTGAGCGGTTGTTTCATTCATTTGTAGGCATCAATCCTAAAGAATATACCCGTATCGTCCGTTTCCAAAAGGCTTTGGCGCAGATGCAGCATCAATCGGGCAAAGAAATCAATCAGGCACAAATAGCATACGCCAGCGGTTATGCCGACCAGTCACACTTTATCCGGGATTTCAAGAAGTTCTGCGGATATACGCCCATGTCTTTGCTGAAAGTATCAAGTCCATATTCCGATTTGTTCACCAATCCCGTATAAATGTCCCGTTTGTTCTATCCGGGGTCAAACGCTTCTCCTACTTTTGCTACCTGATTCATTAAATGAAAATAGCATTAAGTATGAAAGAAGTAAATCCCCAAGAAACCAGCCGTGCATACGCCTTTGAAATGTGGATGAACGCACCTATGCCAATGGTGACGTTCTTTAAGACACTTAACGTGTCACGCCTTGTGAAAATCAGCCGGAAATCGGGCATGAAGTTTAATATGTTGATGTGCTGGTGCATCGGCAAATCCGCAAGGGACGTGAAAGAATTTTATATGCTGCCCGTTGGCGGTAAACTGATGCAGTACGATACCATTGCAGTAAACACCATTGTCGCTAACAGAAAGGGCGAGGTAAGTTCGTGTGATATTCTTTTCTGTGATGATTTATCTTTGTTTAACCAACACTATCTGCAACTTACCAAAAAAGTGGCTGAAAGTTGCGTCAATCACGACTTGACGGAAAGCATGGTTATCGGAACTTCCGCATTGGCACAATATGAAATAGACGGTGCTGTCGGGATGTATAGCGGCATTTTTAATAATCCGTTTCTTATTTGGGGCAAATACAAGCGCCGCCTGCTGAAAACGACACTTACCGTTTCTTTCCAGTTCCACCACACGCAAATGGACGGGGCGCACGCTTCCCGCTTTTTGGACGGGGTTCAGAAAGAAATTGATAAATTGAGAATATAAGTTTAGGGAAAAACGCTATCTTTGCAGAACTAACAGAAAAATAAATAGTTGTTCAACAATATGAAATGGCAGTTGTGCATATAGCTACGCTCAACGAATAGCACTTCCAATTATTGCTATTCAGCAATAGACAGGCTTATGTTTTTAAGTTTGCCTGTTATTGTTTTGTCATTATCCCTTATTATAAATCTATAAGATTGTCGTGCTGCTTAAAGCGGCAGGATGTATCGTATCATATTGGTTTGAACAAATGAATTATACCTATAAGAAAATCTGGCTCATCGCTTTTCCTGTAATGATGAGCATCCTTATCGAACAACTGATAAATATTACCGATGCTTTGTTTTTAGGGCATGTGGGGGATGTGGAACTGGGCGCATCTGCCCTTGCTGGAATATGGTTCTTGGCAATTTATATGCTCGGCTTCGGGTACAGTTTGGGGTTGCAAGTGGTAATTGCCCGCCGAAACGGAGAACAGCGGTATGCAGAAACGGGAAAAACGTTCTTTCAGGGATTGTTTTTCTTGCTGATACTGGCGGTACTCCTCTGTCTGCTATCCAAGATATTTTCTCCCGTTCTGTTGAAACATCTGATAATTTCGGATGATGTCTATAATGCGGTTATCCGCTATTTGGATTGGCGTATTTGGGGATTGTTGTTCTCTTTCCCGTTCCTTACCTTACGCTCGTTTTTGGTAGGCATTACACAGACAAAATCCCTGAACATGGCGGCTTTCACAGCCGTACTGGTGAACATTCCGCTGAACTGGCTCCTGATATTCGGCTTCGACATGGGTATATCGGGAGCGGCTATCGCTTCTTCATCTGCCGAAATGTGTTCGCTGGCTGTATTGGCTGCATATATGTTTCGGCACATTGATAAAAAAGCGTATGGCTTATACTGGCGTATTGATATAACGGTATTGAAAGAGGTATTTTCTATCTCGGTATGGAGTATGCTCCAGTTCTTTACAAGTGTAGCCATTTGGTTTCTGTTCTTCGTGGCTATCGAACGTTTGGGAGAAACGGAATTGGCTGTATCGAACATTGTAAGAAGTGTTTCTGCCCTGTTTTCCGTTATCGTCAATGCGTTGGCAGGTGTCACCGGTTCTTTGGTGAGTAACCTGATTGGAGCAGATGAAAAGAAACAAGTTTTTCCGCTTTGCCATAAGATTATCCGTTTAGGATATGCGACAGGCATTCCACTGATTGCTTTTGCGTTGTTCTTTCACCAGCACATTATAGGGGCTTATACGGAAAATCCCGCTATCATACAGCTTGCATGGCCGCCTTTTCTTGTCATGCAATTGAATTACTTCTTTGCACTACCCGGTTACGTCTATCTGAATGCTACAACAGGAACGGGAGCGACACGGACGGTATTCATTTTTCAGGTGACAACAACTATTGCTTATCTGTTCTGCTTATGGAGATTAGGTTATTGTAATGTCCCGTTAGCGGCATATTGGGCAGTGGAATACTTATATGTAATGCTGCTTGGTACACAATCCGTCATTTATCTTAAATATAAACAATACTAAGAACTGAAAGTTATGATGAACAAGATATATCCCCGTAAAGGTGACACGCAAACCGTTTATTTGAATGCTGTCGTAAAAGACCCGTCTATCGAAATAGGCGACTATACCATTTACAATGATTTTGTTTCAGACCCGTGTCTGTTTGAGCAAAACAACGTATTGTATCATTATCCCATTAACCATGAACGGCTGATAATTGGAAAGTTCTGTTCTATTGCTTGCGGTGCAAAATTTCTATTCAACTGCGCCAATCATACCCTGAAATCACTATCGACTTACACGTTCCCGCTGTTTTATGAAGATTGGGAATTGGATAAGGCAAATGTGGCTTCCGCTTGGGACAACAAAGGCGACATCGTGATAGGCAATGACGTGTGGATAGGATATGAAGCCGTAATTATGGCTGGTGTCCATATCGGTGACGGGGCTATTATTGGAACAAGGGCGGTTGTGACGAAAGATGTGCCGCCCTATACCATTGTGGGTGGTATCCCCGCAAAGGAGATACGAAAGCGGTTCAGTCCTGATAGGATAGAACAGATGCAGGCTTTGAAATGGTGGGACTGGTCGGTAGATAAGATACGGGAGTTTTTGCCTTATCTGAAAGATGGACGTTGGGATAAATTACAGGCAATATGAAATCAATCAAGAATCTAATTTCACTCGGCTATTTGCTGGTGGCACTATTGGTTATCGGCATAATGTATATTTGGTATAAAGAATGGTGCGATTTAGAGAAATTGGAAGTTCAAAATCGTCATATAGATACTTTTCGCCAAGAATCGCACGAAATATTTGTTCTTCTTATTGAACTTTCTTTATCGGGCGAGACAGTATTGGAATGGGAATATGCAGATTTGGAACATTACCATTATCAACGCATGGCAATGGACAGTATGCTATGCCGTTTCAAAACGATTTATCCGACAGAGCGCATAGACAGTGTACGCCATCTTCTTGAAGATAAGGAACGACAGATGCGCCAAATCGTGCAGGTACTTGAACAGCAACAAGCCATCAATGATAAGATCACTCGTCAAATACCCGTAATCGTACAGAAAAGTGTGCAGGAACAACCGCAAAAACCGAAGCGGAAAGGATTTCTCGGCATATTCGGCAAGAAAGAAAAGCCAAAGCCAACCGTGAACACAACAATACTCCGTTCCCTCGGCCGGGACATGATAGCCGAGCAACGGGCGCAAAGCCGCCGTCTGTCGGAACACACCGACAGCCTTGCGGCACGAAACGCGGAACTTAACCGGCAACTGCACGGATTTATACGCCAGATGGATAAAAAGGTGCAAGCCGATCTGCAAAAACGGGAAGCCGAGATAACCGCCATGAGGGAACAGTCATTTATGCAGATAGGTAGCCTGACAGGATTCGTCCTCCTTCTGCTGGTAATCTCATATATCATCATACACCGTAATGCCAACCGAATCAAACGGTACAAACAGAAAACGACTGATTTAATAGGACAGTTGCAACAGTCGGTAGAGCAAAACGAGGCTCTGATAGCCTCCCGCAAGAAAGCGGTGCATACCATCACCCATGAACTGCGCACACCTTTAACGGCAATAATCGGTTATACCGCGTTGATGGAAAAAGGGAATGATGCGGATAAAAAAGAGCAATATGTCCGTAATATCCGGCAATCTTCCGACCGGATGCGCGAAATGCTCAACACCCTGCTGAGTTTCTTCCGTCTGGACAACGGCAAGGAACAGCCGAATTTCTCTCCTTGCCGGATTTCGGCAATCACACACATTCTTGAAACGGAGTTTACACCCATCGCCATGAACAAGGGGCTGGCTCTTACCATAATCAATCAGACGGATGCAGTCGTCCTGACTGATAAGGAACGTATTCTGCAAATCGGCAACAACCTGTTGTCAAACGCCATCAAGTTCACGGATAACGGTGGCGTTTCTCTGAGAACGGATTATGATAACGGGGTTCTGAAACTTATCGTCGAAGATACGGGCACAGGAATGACCGAAGAGGAACAGCAACGGGTGTTCGGTGCGTTTGAGCGTTTGGCAAACGCCGCCGCAAAAGACGGCTTCGGACTGGGACTGTCCATCGTACAACGTATTGTGGCGATGCTAGACGGTACAATCCGGCTGAAGAGCGAGAAAGGCAAAGGCAGCCGTTTTACGGTGGAAATACCCATGCAGACAGCCGAAGAACTGCCGGAACAGATAAATCAGACACGGATTCATCATAACCATAGATTCCACGATGTGATAGCCATCGACAATGACGAGGTATTGCTCCTTATGTTGAAAGAAATGTATGCCCAAGAAGAAATACATTGCGATACCTGCACCGATGCTGCGGAACTGATGGAACTGATACGAAAAAAGGAATACAGCCTGCTTCTGACGGATCTGAATATGCCGGAAATTAACGGCTTCGAGCTGTTGGAACTGCTGCGCACCTCCAACGTTGGCAATTCAAAGGCTATCCCGGTAGTCGTGACAACCGCTTCGGGCAGTTGCGGCAAGGAGGAACTTATGGAACGTGGTTTCTCCGGTTGTCTGCTCAAACCGTTCTCCATATCGGAACTGATGGAGGTTTCAGACAAATGCGCCATGAAAGGTAACCGGAATGAAAAGCCGGATTTCACCTCCCTGCTGTCCTACGGCAATGAATCCGTCATGCTGGATAAACTGATAACGGAAACCGAAAAGGAAATGCAGGCAATAAGGGAAGCTGGTCTAAAGAAAGACCTTCAGGAACTGGACGCCCTGACACACCACCTGCGAAGTTCATGGGAGATACTCCGTGCCGACCAACCGTTAAGGGAACTATACAAATTGCTTCATTGCGATGGCACGCCTGACGATAAAACAATTGGCAATGCTGTAAAAGCTGTGCTGGATAAGGGTTCGGAAATCATCCGGCTGGCAAAAGAAGAAAGGAGAAAATACGAAAATGGATAAGACAAAAATCATCGTGGTGGAGGACAACATCGTGTATTGCGAGTTTGTCTGCAACCTGCTGGCACGCGAGGGATTCCGCACCGTGCAGGCTTTCCACCTCTCGACCGCGAAGAAATATCTGCAACAAGCCGCAGACGGGGACATTGTGGTTTCCGACCTGCGCCTGCCAGACGGCAACGGTATCGACCTTTTGCGCTGGATGCGCAAGGAGGGCAGGATGCAGCCGTTCATTATCATGACCGACTATGCCGAAGTGCATACGGCGGTTGAAAGCATGAAACTCGGCTCGCTGGACTACATACCCAAGCAGCTTGTGGAGGACAAACTCGTCCCTCTGCTACGGAGCATATTGAAAGAACGGAGTATCGGGAGAAGCCGTATGCCGGTATTCTCCCGTGACGGTTCGGCGTTCCGAGCCATCATGAAGCGGATAAGGCTGGTAGCCCCCACCGACATGAGCGTGCTGATATTCGGGGAGAACGGCACGGGCAAGGAGCATATCGCCCACCTGCTGCACGACAAGGGCAAGCGGGCAGGAAAACCGTTTGTGGCTGTGGACTGCGGTTCGCTCACCAAAGAGCTTGCGCCGTCGGCTTTCTTCGGACACGTCAGAGGGGCGTTCACGGGTGCGGACAGTGCCAAGAAAGGTTATTTCCATGAAGCCGAAGGCGGCACGCTGTTCTTGGACGAGGTGGGAAACCTTGCACCGGAAACCCAGCAGATGCTTCTGCGTGCCATACAGGAACGTCGGTTCCGTCCCGTTGGCGACAAGTCTGACCGGAGTTTCAATGTCCGCATCATCGCCGCCACCAATGAGGATCTGGAGAAGGCGGTCCATGAAAAGCGTTTCCGGCAGGATCTATTATACCGCCTGCATGACTTCGAGATAACCGTCCCGCCGTTGCGCGACTGTCAGGAGGATGTCATGCCGTTGGCTGAGTTTTTTCGTGAGATTGCGAACAAAGAACTGGAATGCGACGTTATCGGATTTGACGGAGAAGCCCGCAAGACATTGCTGACCCATGCGTGGCCGGGCAATGTCCGTGAGCTTCGACAGAAAATCATGGGTGCGGTGTTGCAGGCACAGACGGGTCTTGTCACGAAAGAGCATCTGGAACTTGCCGTGACGAGGGCGACCTCACCCGTCAGCTTCGCCCTGCGCAGCGATGCGGAAGACAAGGAGCGTGTCTTACGCGCGTTGAAGCAGGCGAACGGTAACCGCAAGGTTGCCGCCGAACTGCTCGGGATAGGACGTACGACGCTGTACAACAAACTGGAAGAATATGGATTGAAGTATAAATTTCAGCAACCATAGCCCGTAATTCGTCGGATTTCATCTTTGCAGAAGAAATGTCATCCCAAGATAACTGACTAAATTTTATCAGAAAAAACAATAGGGATGTGCTCTAAAAGAGGTATCTTTGTACTCGCGATGAAAAAATATGGACTACAATCAGCAGAATATATAAAATGTCTATTTATTGATTATTTACTATCAAGAAGTAAAGAATTGATTATAGGCAATGAATTAATGTATGGTATAAAACGAAAAGTAGTAGATTTAGTTGTTCTTCAAAATAAAAAAATAATAGCAGTTGAAATAAAATCGGATAGTGATAATTTAAGTCGTCTAGAAGAACAAATATCAGAATACAAGAAGATTTTTGACTATGTATTGATTATAACAACAGAAAAACATGCGAGCAGGATTAGCGAAATTGTACCTTCAGAGATTGGAATCTACGTTTTTAAAGAAAATCTTTTAATGAAAAAGTTTCGCAATCCTCGCATTCAAAGGAGCAAGGATAAAGTTGAAATGTTGTATTCTATTAATGCCAAGTATTTGTGTAAGTTAGAAGGCCTTGCCTTATCTAAATACGATACTGATGAGATACGGTTGAAATATGCAAAAAGGAGAACATCTAGTATTCAAGAAATTCTCCTTATGTATTTAACTCAAAAATATAAAGAACGATTTACTCTTTTTATGAATGAACGAGGATTGCTTACTCATATAGAGGATTTGAGTCTTCTTTCTTCATCTTTTCAAATAGAATAAATTCTATTTACTTGCTGTGCTATATGAATATTCATTCTTACAGAAATCCAAAAAGAAGGAGATGCCGATGGTATTCCTCCTTCTGCACACAAACGTATCTGATTGATTCCCCAAATATTTAAGTTATGTGGAAATCTTAAATCAGAACATACCGATTGCGCTACTTGAATATATGTAGAAGCATAAGCCGATACTCCATTAGGCCTTCTTTTTTTATAATAAAAAATAGTTTTATCTAAAGGAACATCTATCCTTGGAATCCAGCCGCGAGCCATTGTTATAGTATCATTTCTAACAGGATTGATTGATGCATAATCAGCATATATAATATCTTCATGCGTTCGTGATACAATATTATATATATCAATTTCTGAAATACTAAACGTATCACTTTCTAAATCTCCTAAATCTCTCACATTATTAGGGAAAGATGTTGAAGCAGTAATATATTCACAAGGAAAAGTTATAATTGTTTTTAGATTATTAATTCTAGCAATACATTTATTTGCAACATTTTGATATGATGCTTGTGGAACATAACCGCAATCAATGATTATTTTAAGATGGTTGTTGGTTATATTATTGTTAATGAGTTCTATATCATCATAGCAATTTTCGTCTGAAATATCGCTTCTATATAAAATAGTCTTAAAATTAGATGCTAATTCTTGTATTTGCTTTGTTATATTCTCTTCAAAATTATCATCTTCAAAATTAAATAACACGGTCGGAATAATTCTTTCGAATACATTCTCATTCTTTAATTGTATCAGGAAATTTACCCAATTCTTGTAGCCTGAATCAGGAGAGTACAAATAATCCACTTCAGGAGAAGATAAAGATTCTTCAGAAGTAACATCAATAGCTATTGTTTGCCCTTTATAGATGTCTTTCAGCTTAGATAGACGCTTATCAAATGGATATGTTTCTATCTTGTTTTTTGTTACCTTACGACCTCTTGTTATTTCAATCAATGGTAACGTGTTAGACAATATATCTTTAGGGACATTCTCTAATGCCCTTATCTCAGCTTCCCCTGTTTTTATTATAATCCAATATTTGTTATCCATTGTCTTTAATTTTATATCCAAGCGATATTACTCTATATTTCATTGCCGCAGATGAAACATCAAAAGCAGATGCAAGTTCTCCAATATTCTTTATTTTATCCTCATCTATTAATTTGCGAAGTGTATTTTCAGGCATGAGTAAACGAGATGCAAATTCATTAGCATGATACTCTATGGAATCCATATCATCGCTTCTGAAAAATGTAGTGTCTGTAAATTCTGTATTCTTGCCTTTATGGAGCATATAGTGACCCAATTCATGAGCTATTGTAAATCTCTGTCGTTTGACATTATGATTACTATTTATGCTCATAATCCATTTTCCGTTAATATAGCTTAAAGATCCAGACTTACTGGCATCCATTACTTCATATCTGATTTCGATATCATTAAATGTAGATATTAAGTCTTCAATTTTAAGAGCATTATTAGTATACAGCCCTGACTCTTGAGCCTTTTTCAAAATATCATTTACACTGACCAATAAATCAGGTTCTTGATACTTATCCGACTTTTTAAGTCCTTTTCTAATTCCTTTTGTTCCCATATCTACTCTATTTCTTGGTTAGATGATTTATCTTCTTCTAATTCATCGTACGCTTCAAATAACATTTTTACATCTCCTTCTAATTTTAGAATTCGATTATCAATAACTTCTTTATCTTCATGTTTTAAAACTTCATCTTCAATTCTTCCATATAATGCATTGATACAGGTGTCTTTAAAAGATATAGAATCTCTCATGAGTTCACTTAACGATTCAACAATGCTCTTTTTTAATTCAGTATTGATTTTTTCTTTGTGATTATTTATATCTGTTTTAATCTCATCAATTTCTTTTTTGGATGCAGTCTTAATCGAATATATGGTTCCAAAGGTGAAAATGGCAAACAGTCCCAAGAGGAATGAGATTAGAACGTTGTAATATTCTGTTATGTGAGAAGTGTATTCACTAGGATTTAACAATACCCCTTTGGATTCTAAATCCTTTAAAACCTCAACATGAGCACATTTAATGCTGTCTACTATAATAGTGTTGTTATAAGATAAAGCTTTTTCTGGATTCAGTAAATATACTGGTGCATAATCTATAGGTGATATAAATGCTATAGCAATAACAATAATCAATATTATTATTGATGCGCCAATTATTCCTGATATAATACTGTCTTTCATATTTGAAACTTTTTGCAAAGATAGCAAAAACTATGTCAAAATCAGAAAGATAAAGATCAAAATAAGATCTTTAATTAAGATTGTTTGTGTTAGATGGAAATAATTTACTATCTTTGTATGCGTAGATGCGTTCTTTTGATTTAATGTAGAACAAGGAAGAATATAAAACTTCGCTCGTTTCTAAATCGTTACCCATCAAGAAACGAATCTTTGCAAAATATTCAATTTCAGTGAGAAAGACAATTCGTAATGTCTTGCAAGGTGAAATGTCAAGTTCTTTTTAATCCCGCATACATCCGCTATTTCTTTCAAATACGCATT
>UMJE01030245.1_pt1 | contig 12738 bp, 10 predicted proteins | sample 1965971 | NCBI WGS metagenome assembly UMJE01 (sample SAMEA4836143, study PRJEB28245) | human gut metagenome | biome: gut microbiome; material: fecal sample | place: Denmark | collected 2008 | reverse complement strand
CCGTCTGCTCTCCGCTGTCCATTGCGGCTGTCTGTCTGCTGTCTTCTCTTATCAACCGGAACCTTGACCCTTCCGTCGAGGCGTTTTCCGGTCATGACATCCACATAGCCGCTTTCACGTCTGGTCTGCGCAACATCAACATTTCTGCTCATTCTATTTTTATTAACATTTCGTCTATTGTTGTTTTCCATTCAAATCTTCCTTTAAAGGATCTGTCATATGTCTGTTTCGTCATACGAAATTCCTCTGGATACGGACATCACTATCCCCATCTCCATCAGAATGAAAATTATCGAACTTCCGCCATAACTGACAAATGGCATCGGCACACCTGTCGGCGGAATGGTATTCGTGACAACACTCACATTTATCAGCAGTTGGACCGCCACATGTGCCATCACTCCCACTGTGAGCATGCTTCCAAATCTGTCTCTGGCATTCATGGCCGTCACAGCCATCCGCCTAAGTAATATAAGAAAAATGATAAGTATAAATGCCGCTCCGACAATTCCGAGCTCCTCACACACGACTGAGAATATCATATCATTATGTGACTCCGGAATAAACCCCATCTTTTGGACACTTCTCCCAAAGCCCACTCCAAACAGTCCACCGGAACCAACGGCATATAACGACTGAACCGTCTGATAGCCATCTGCGTAATTTTCAGGATCAAGCCATATCTTGACTCTGTTCGCCCTGTAGCCTGCGAACATTATGAAAAGCACACTCCCGACAACACCAAATATACCGATCAGAACAAAATGTCTGACCCTGGGGCTTCCCACAAACAATATTACAAAAAGGATTGCAAAACAGATTATAGCCGTGCTGAGATTCTCCACACCGATCAGGGCTATGGTGATCACGGGCAGGATCATTACCTTTATAAGGCAGCCCGGTCTGCACAGATTTTTGCTCTCCACGGCAGCCCTCGCCGAGGTGTAGATTATGATCGCCGTCTTGGCATATTCTGATGGCTGAAATCCTATAGGTCCAATATATATCCATCTTGCTGACCCATGGCTGGCCGTTCCTATTATCAGCACCACCACCTGAAGAACAAGTGATGACAGCAAAATGACCGCAGACAGCCTGAGCAGCCGCCTGTAGTCATATCTTGACACTATGTACATGGCGAAGATCGCCAGCAACATATAAAGTGCCTGTCTTTTAAAAAAGTACATCTGATCTCCGTACAGGTCGTACGCCCTGTAACTGCTCGTACTGTATATCATGGCAAGCCCAAATATCAGAATCATCCCCAGCGCCAGGAGCATGGTCACATCCACATATCCTCCCGGACACCGTCTTCGTGCATCTCTCACTCTATCTTCTGAAACCTCAGGACCTCCATGCAATCAGATCACTCCTTATAGCTTCTTACATACTCCTTGAACATATCGCCTCTCTGCTCGTAGTTGTCAAACTGTCCCCAGCTTGCACATGCAGGTGAGAGAAGCACCGCATCTCCGTCAACCGCATTCTCATGGCAATATGCTACCGCATCCTGAAGATTCTCCTCAAATATAATTGAGTTAAATCCATGTCTCTTGGCACAGTCAGCTATCTTCTGCGCAGTCTGGCCTATGAGAACGAGCCACTTTACCTTGCCGTCAAACGCCTCTATCCACTCGTCGTACTCAGAACCCTTGTCGTAGCCTCCACCTATGAGGAATGTAGGAGCCACCATGGCCTGTATTCCCTTTATGGCTGCATCAGGGTTTGTTCCCTTTGAATCATTGTAGTATGCGACACCATCGACGGTGTCAACATATTCTATTCTATGAGCAACAGCCTTGAATGATGTTGCAACATCTCTAATAACATCAACAGGGACTCCCATATAATATGATATTCCAACTGCTGCCAGAACATTCTCAACATTGTGAGCTCCCATGAGCTTAAGATCCTTAATGGCAAGTACATTGATCTTCTTATCGCCATCCTCGAGGATGATATCCCCATCCTCTACATATACTCCACCGGCCGGCTTCTCCAGTCTGCTGAAATATACTACATGGCAATGATCCTTTGCCTTCTCTCCCATGGCGCGTGTATGCTCATCATCATAGTTTAGGACTGTCACATCATCCATGGTCTGATTCTTTGTTATTGAAAACTTTACATTTCCATAATTCTCAAATGTATAATGCCTGTTCAGATGATCCGGAGTCAGGTTGAGTATTGCACTGACATTCGGATGAAAATCTATAACCGTCTCAAGCTGGAAACTGCTTATCTCTGCAACTGTATCTGAATCATCGTCTGTTGTGTCGCACAGCTCTGTGTAAGGTATTCCAATATTTCCCACAACGATGGTCTTGGCATTGTGTGCCTTGACTATCTCTCCCACAAGGGCTGTAGTTGTAGTCTTGCCGTTTGTTCCTGTTATGGCTGCTATCTTACCCTTACCATAATGGTATGCCAGCTCTATCTCACTCCAGATAGGTATTCCCGCATTTCTCACCACATCTGTAAATGGCGCATCAACAGGGATTCCCGGACTGATGACCATGAGCTGTGATGATGAGAGGGCATCCTCTCCAAGCTCACCGAGTTCTATCTGAACAAGCTCTGAATCGCCTGTCTTCTCCTTTATCGCCTCTATATCTCTGTCCTTGTTCTCATCGAACAGATAAACCTTTACTCCATGATTTACCAGAAGCTTGGTTGCACTGATTCCACTCTTTCCTGTTCCTGCTACTATCGCTGTATTGATCTCCATATCATTTCACCATGGTGCACCACTGCACCATTTTCTCCTTTCTACATTACAGAGCCAGTAAACCTACCACACAGAGGACTGCAGTCACTATAGAAAATATAGCAACGACCTTTGACTCAGGCCATCCCCCGAGCTCAAAATGATGATGTATAGGTGCCATTCTGAACACTCTCTTGCCTGTAAGCTTGAATGAAACAACCTGTATTATAACTGATAATACTTCAATGAAGTATATGAAAGCTATTATAACTATGAATATAGGCATCTTGAGCATATACGCTGTTGATGCAACAAATCCACCGAGTGCCAGAGAACCTGTGTCTCCCATGAATACCTTTGCAGGGTACACATTGTACACAAGGAAGCCAAGAAGACATCCAACCGCTGCGCAGGCAACCGGAGCAACACCTGAGTCTGTTCCCACTGCTACAACCGCAAAGAATGTGGCTATGAGAACCGTGACTGATGACGCAAGTCCGTCAAGTCCATCTGTGAAGTTCGCACCATTAACTGTTCCAAGCACGATGAAGAACAACAGTATCACATAGAGTGTGCTGTTGAGCTGAACCGTCTTGCCAAGGAATGGTATTATAAGCTCATTGTTGATATCTGAATACTTCTCTACATAATATGCAAATACTCCCGTAACGACAATCTGTCCGAGCATCTTCTGCCATGCGTGAAGTCCCATTGATCTCTTCATAACAACTTTGATGTAATCATCGATAAATCCGATAAGTCCAAATCCAAGTGTCACAAAAAGCACCGGAAGGACATCCGGATATTTCTTCATATAGATAAGCGTCGTGATCGTAAGTGACAGAAGGATTATAAGTCCACCCATGGTTGGTGTTCCGGCCTTCTTCAAATGTGCCTGTGGGCCGTCATCCCTGACAAACTGACCGAACTTGAGCTTCTTCAGGAACGGTATAACTATAGGGCACAGCACCACGCTGATACAGAATGCTATCACTACCGGTAAAACAATCTTTAAATCTAAATTCATTTTGTACTCCTTACCTGCCCGCACACCGCGGACTATGTATTTCTTAAACTGTTTTCAGACTGAGATAAATTTAATACTCATTTGTGGCTTTGTCAATTCCCAAATAGGGAAGAATATTCAAAAAAATATCTCTCACAACAGGGGCCGCTATGGTTCCTCCATAATATGTGCCCTCGGGCTCATCTATTAGCACGACCGTCAGGACTTGAGGATCATCCGCCGGCGCAAATCCTATAAAAGAAGATATGTATCTGCCTGTTCCTCTGGGAAGTTTCTCACTCGTGGCGGTCTTTCCGCCTATCCTGCAGCCCTCTATGGCACACTTTGATCCGCCGCCCTCGGCAACGACTGCCTCAAGCATCTCCCGCATCTTCTGTGATGTCTCCTCATCTATAACCTGTCTCTGCTCGTCAAATTCAATGGCTGTAATAGTTTCTTTACTGCTGTCTATTATCCTTTTTCCCAAATGTGGAGTTACCGTATGCCCTCCATTCACAACCGTGCACACTGCAGATATGAACTGTATCGGAGTCACCTGGAATGACTGTCCAAACGACATGGTGGCAAGCTCTACCGGCCCGACATTTTCCTTCTTATGCATGATGGAGTTTGCCTCTCCGGGAAGGTCTATTCCGCTCTGACTGAACAATCCCAGCTTGTGATAATACTCGTACATGCCATCCACACCTGTTCTCTCTCCTATCTCCATAAACGCCGGATTGCAGGAATTCATGAGCGCCTCCTTAAGGCTCTGGCTTCCATGGCCTGTGGTCTTGCTACACCTTATCCTTCTGTCCTCAACTATCTTATATCCCGGGCAGAAAAAGTTTGAGCTGCTGTCGACCGCTCCCTTCTCGAGTGCTGCCGTCAGTGTTATTATCTTGGCGGTTGATCCCGGCTCATATGTGTCGCTTATCAGATAATTTCTCCACATATTGTTCAGCTCATCCATATTGCCGGCTGTAGGCAGCAACATGGATGTCCCGGATGCGCTGTTATTCCTCTCTGCATCTTCCTCTGTGTCTGTCTCTCCATCGTTCTCTGGCTTAACCAGTTTGAACGGTTCGTTCAGGTTGTATTCCGGCACATCCACCATGGCATATATCTCGCCATTTTGGGGATTGATCGTTATTGCACACACCCTGTTTGCTTTTTTCTCGATCTGGACTTTCTCTGCAGCCTGTGTCACATATCTCTGTATATTGAGATCCAGTGTTGTCACGAGATCATTTCCGGGAATGGGCTCTGTCCTGGTTTCTGAATATTCCGCAAGCTCTATTCCCCTTGCATCCGTGACCGCATTTATGCTTCCATTTGTCCCTGTGAGCACACTGTCATATGTCACCTCAAGGCCCAGTATTCCCTGATTGTCAGCACCGGTGAAGCCTATAACCTTCGATGCAAGGGTATCATATGGATAGCTGCGCTTGTAATCCTCGTCCACCTTGATCCCCGGAACAGCAGCCGCCTTGATCTTTTTTCCGGTCTCCTTGTCTACATTTGACGCTATGAGCTCCCTTGAGGATACCTTCTCCACCTTCTTCCTGATGTCTGCCGGATCCTTATCCAGATATCTTGTAAGAAGCTCTGTGACCTCCGCCTCATCCTCTATCTGGCTGTGTATCACGGATATTGAACACACCGCCTTGTTGTCCGCTATGATATTGCCATTTCTGTCGTATATCCTTCCCCTGGGAGCTTTTATGCTTCTCTCCCTCTCATGCAGGGAATCTGCTTTCTCACTATAATATTCTCCCCTGTAGAGCATTATGTATGCAAGACGGCCAACTATAACTCCCAGCGCTAGGGCCGCCATAACGAACACAAACTTTATCCTCCGCCTGTTATAACTGTATACCTTCAACTCTTGATCCCGGACTTTTTTATTATCATATTAGCCGAATGCCTCATGTATTCGCCTATTCGTGTATAAATCTATCTCTGCATTAAAAAAGCACCGGAGGTGTATCTGCACCTTCGATGCTTTGGTTTACTGTGTAAATTATCATTCGCCGGAATAGTCCTCGTCACCGCTCCACGTATCCGTGCCGTCGCCTGTTCCGCTGTCATCCTCCCATGTATCGTCCGCCGTATAACTGTCGTCTGCCGTATCGTCATACGACGTGTCATCCGCCGATGTGTCGTCGGTCGATGTATCTTCCGCTGATGTATCTTCCGCTGATGTGTCCTCAGCAGCCGCATCCTCTGTTGCCGCCTCTGTATCTGCAGTCTCTGTATCCGTGTCAAATGCTGATGAGAGCGGCTCCTCCGTTCCGTCATAAGCCACATCATCTCCGTTTGTTGAGTATACATTCAGGTATGGAAGGAGATCCTGCATAACCTGATTGAACAGCTTTGCTCCTGCTCCTGATCCTGACTGATCCTCAACATGAGGCTCATCAACTACAACGTAAAGCATTATCTGAGGATTCTCAACAGGGGTAAATCCTATGAATGACAGTACGTATTTTCCATTTCCTCGAGGAAGCTTCTCGGCTGTACCTGTCTTACCACCGATGGTGTAGCCCTCTATTCCAGCCGCATATCCTGTACCTTCCTCAACAACCGCCTGGAGGTATGTCTTCATGTAATCCGACACTTCCTTGGATATGGTCTTTCTGACAAGCACCGGATCCATATTCTCAACCACATTTCCGTCTGAATCCAGAAGTCTCTTGACAACATGTGGCACATAATAATTTCCGCCGTTTATTACAGAACAGAATCCCGCTGCCATCTGGATCATAGATGTTGTAACACCCTGTCCAAATGAAGATGTCGCAAGCTCTGTAGGATTAAGATTCTCCACATCGTACTTAATACCTGTCGTCTCACCTTCGAGATCTATTCCTGTCTTGGAACCAATGTTAAATATCATCTGATATTTGTCAAATGTCTCTGGTCCCTCCTTGTCCGCTATCTGCATCAACGCATCATTACATGAAACAGCCAGAGCTCTCTTGACGTCAACCATTCCGTGTCCTGCTCTGTAACTACAGTAAATAGGGCTCTCTCCCTCGACTACGACCTGTGAACCATCACAGAGAAATTCATCTCCGTCTGAGATCACTCCATCCTCCATGGCTCCCGCTATGGTAAATGCCTTGTATGTTGAACCCGGCTCAAACACATCACTTATACAGTAATTCTGCCATACATAGTTGAGTGCCTCATATAACTGGTCTGATGTAAATCCATCTATCGTGCTCTGGAACTCTTCATCCGACATCTTTGAGAAATCGTATTCCACTTCCTCAGTCTTTACATTCTTCTGTTCGGTGGTCGCTTCTGTGGATGATTCTGTGGTAGTGCCATCCTCGCTGCTCTCCGTTGTTGCTGTTGTATTTTTCTTTGCACTCTCAACGCTTATCAGGCTGTCCGCATTCTCATCTGCACCCTCGATCTCAACCTCCTGGGTGACGGTGACTGTCATGTTCCTGAGCGCCTGTGTGTTCATCGGGTCATTTGGATCGTAGGTACGTGAGCTTGCCATTCCAAGTATCTCGCCATTGTTTGGATCCATTGCTATGATACCTATCTGCTTAGCACCTGTATTCTGCATATACTCAGTGATGTTGTCCTCTATGATCTTCTGTATATTCATATCTATGGTGGATACTACTGTCTCACCATTCTGGGCTGCCACAGTCTCCGAGTCAACGCCGCCTGAGCCCGACATATATCTGTAAGTCTTGCCATCCACACCGTTTAAGTAGTCATTATAATAGCCCTCAATACCACCCTGTCCAACATTTCCGCTGGCGGTGTATCCGAGCAGGTGACACGCCAGAGATCCATTTGGGTAATTTCTCTTATACACCGTCTCGAATCTCACACCTATGACATCTGCGCCCTCATCGGTCTTACAGTAATCCTCAAATGCCTTAACCTTTGTATATGGAAGATCCTTGAGGACTACCTCATAATAAGAATCCTCATTTGCAATGTGCTTGTCAAAATCGTCTCCTGACACATCGAAATACTCCAGCACCGCAGCTCTTGTTGCCGCCTTTCCCTTCTCCGTGATCAGAATATTCACAGGCTCAAGTATCAGGCTGTAGGTCTTCTCACTGTTTGCAAGGACATTTCCATTTCTGTCCAGTATCTCGCCTCTCTCATACGGAATATCCGTGGAATTGTAGTCCATCTGCAGAACCACCGCCTCCGAATACTCCTTTCCATTTGCCACGTTGATGTACACAACTCTTATGGTGAGTGCCACCAGAACTCCCACCACCAGCAAATATGCGATCTTGGTCTTTCTTCTCATCCCTTTTAAAAATAGCTTTGATCTCTTTGACATTTTATCTTTCCACCTTAAAAATTAAATATCCCTAAGACTACTTGGCCTTAGGGACATCCTTGTACTGTACTACGTAATCATCATTATTCTGTGAATAGTATAATGTTTGTCCCGGCTGTGAGTATACCATGCCGAGCTTAGTAGTTGCAATATTATATATCTCATCCAGATCTGTCATGGAATCAAGTCCTGCGCTGTAGCTTGCATTCTCGTCAAGCTGTGTTGCCACCTGGCTCTTCAGCGTTGCCACTGACTCCTTCTGTGACTTGACATCTGATGTAAGTTTCAGAAGATAACAGCACAGCGCCACCGCAACGATTATCGCAGCAACCATGCCCGCCGTATATCTTATTTGTGCATTTGTAACTGCCTTTCTCTGTGCCTTTCTGGCTGCAAGCTCTCGTCTCTCTCTGTCAGTCAGATGAGATGATCCCTGTTTCTTTCTTCGCGCCGGCTGTGGAGCTCTCTCAGGTCTCACTGAAGGCTGTGGTCTTCTCGCCGGAGCGGCTGAGCCTCTGACTACAGCTTCGCGGGATCTGTTACGTCCAGCCCGGTCATCATAATTCAGTTGTCTTGCAGAACTACCCTCTGTGTAGTATCTTCTATCTGCCATCTATATCGCCTCTTTCATTTATATCTGTCAAATTGCCTCAAACACTCTGAGCTTTGAGCTCTTTGATCTGGAATTCTCCTCAAGCTCCCTTTCTCCCGGTATGATCGGTTTTCTCGTTATCACCTTGCCGAGAGGCTTTCTTCCGCATGTGCACACCGGAAAGTTCGGTGGACAAATGCATGGATTTTCATTTTTCCTGAATGCTAGCTTCACTATCCGGTCCTCAAGGGAATGAAATGTGATGATACACAATCTTCCTCCCGGATTCAGGCTTGCTATCATGCCGTCTATTGAATCCCTGAGCACATCAAGCTCTCTGTTAAGCTCTATCCTGATCGCCTGAAATGTCTGCTTGGACGGATGTCCCTGTCCATTCCTTGCCTTTGCCGGTATGGAGCCACGGATTATATCGTTGAGCTCTTCGGTGGTCTCTATCACCTTGTTCTCACGATACTTGCATATATGATATGCAATACTCTTTGCATATCTCTCCTCTCCGTAATCCTTAAGTATACGGAACAGCTCAGACTCGGAATAATCATTGACTATATCCTTTGCAGTCTTTGGCTGCCTGTTGTCCATCCTCATATCCAGTGGAGCATCAACCCGATATGTGAATCCTCTATCCGCATTATCGAGTTGATATGAAGACACTCCCAGATCAAGGAGTATCCCGTCCACCTTCTGTATGTTCAGTTCATCCAATATTCTTCTGAAATTCTGGTAATTATCCCTGACTATGGTCACCTTATCCCCATACGGCTCAAGTCTCTTCGACGCTGCAGCTATGGCATCCTCATCCTGGTCGATACCTATAAGCCTGCCGCCCTCACCAAGCCTCTTCACAATCTGCTCTGAGTGTCCGGCTCCCCCTAATGTGCCATCCACATAGATGCCATCCGGCTTGATATTCAGGTTGTCGATGGTCTCCTCAAGCAAGACCGACTTGTGCGCAAATTCCATAATCAATTACCATTCTCTTCTAAAAACTAAAATCAAGTGCATCAAGCTCATCTGCAAGCTCGTCCATGCTGGCCTGATTATCACTCATGTTCTCAGGGCCATCCCACTCTTCCTTGCTCCAGATCTCCGCTTTCTCACCGTTACCGATGACATACACATCCTTGTCTATATGAGCATATTCTCTCTGCTTCGGAGATAGAAGTATTCTTCCCTGTGCATCCGGCTCACACTTGACCGCTCCGGCAAGGAAACCTCTCTTGAAGGCTCTGGCCGTTCTGTTGGTCATAGGAAGCTTGTTCAGCTTCTCAACGAACTCCTCCCACTCTGTCATTCCATATACATAGAGACAGCAGTCGATTCCTTTGGTTACCATGAATGACTCCCCGAGTTCCGAACGAAGTTTTAATGGCATGATCAGTCTTCCTTTTGCATCAAGCTTATGTTCATATTCACCTGATAAGCATCTGGACATCCCGATCTCCTCCTTTCGTATAACTCCGGTTAAATCACCACTTTCCACCACTTAGTTGCACAGTAATGCCACTTGTAACCACTATTCTATACTATAGCCCCCAAAATTGCAACCCTGTTATATGAAAAAAGTGTGTGCATATATGCAAAAAAGCCTGTAGATCTGACAGTTCTCACTGTCAAATCTACAGGCTTTTTGTGGTGGGGACAAATCCCATATTTTTTCTATTCTGTGGGGATATTAACCACCATGTGGTTACTTATCCATGTGTTATCTATTTCTCTGTATAATCATCTGAGCCTTGCCGACCAGCTTTCTGGTCCGCATCTGCTTCAACTTCTGTTTCATCTGGTGTCGTTTCACCACCTGGCTCCACTTCTGTTTCAGTGTCACCACTCATCTCCACTGACGGCCAGCCTTTCCTGGCACATCTTACATAATTTATGACAAGCAGTACCACGGCAGTTACAAAGCATACAAGTGCAAGCGCCTGGGATACCTTGATCCCTGTATTGCCGATCATCAGGGAATCACTTCTGAGACCTTCGATGATAAATCTTCCGAGTCCGTATCCGCCCACATATATGAGAGCGAACTCTCCTTTGAATTTCTTGTGCTTTCTATATATAAATAAGAACACAAGCAGCAAAAGATTCCACAGGGACTCATACAGGAATGTCGGGTGGACTGTTATGCAGTCCATTCCGTCTATATTCATCACATTGTCCAGCATCTTCTGTGTGATGACCCCGGTTCTCTCCAGATAATCAAGATTGCCCTCTGATCTGTAGTAATCAAGAGGAATCGCCATGGCCATCTTACTGTTCGTATATGCGCCAAATGCTTCTCTGTTGAAGAAGTTGCCAAATCTTCCAAGTATCTGCCCGATCAGTATTCCGAATGTGGCTGTATCCGCCATGAGCACAAAGCTGGCTTTTCTCACCTTGCAGAAGATTACCGCTGTGATGACTCCTGCGATGATTCCGCCGTATATGGCAAGTCCGCCGCCTCTGATATTCAGCATGGCTTTGAGTGTAGCTCCCACATCGCCCTGCACTATATACTGGTCAAGTCTGAACAGGATATAGTAGAGTCTTGCTCCAAGTATGGCCGGGATGATAAGTATAAGTATGAAATCCAGATACATTTCAGGATTCTGTTTTGTTCTCTTTGCCTCGTTGGTGACAAGTACATATGCCAGCAGGAATCCTATCATGATGATGATCCCGTAGAACCTCACCTCAAAGCTTCCTATATTGATATGGTCACCTATGTTTCTGAGGGTTATCCCAAGATTCGGAAAGAATATGCTTCTAAAATATTCTGATATCTGAGACATATCGTTACATCCTCCTAGATTCATTTACACGTTGAACTTGAAGAGAATAACATCTCCATCCTCAACCACATATTCCTTGCCTTCCTGTCTTACAAGGCCCTTCTCCTTGGCCGCAAGCATGCTTCCGCAGTCCATGAGATCCTTGTAGCTGACAACCTCCGCCTTGATAAATCCTCTCTCAAAGTCTGAGTGAATCTTGCCAGCTGCTCCAGGTGCCTTCGTTCCCTTCTTGATGGTCCATGCCCTTGACTCTGTCTCTCCGGCTGTCAGATAACTGATAAGACCAAGAAGTGAGTAGCTTGCCTTGATAAGCTTGTCAAGACCAGACTCTTTAACTCCAAGATCCTCGAGAAACATCTTCTTCTCCTCATCATCAAGCTCTGCCAGCTCCTGTTCTATCTGTGCACATACTACAAATACCTCTGCATCGAAGTCCTTTGCGTATTCCTTTACCTTCTGCACGTTCTCATTTGAAGCGCCATCGTCCGCAATGTCTTCCTCGCCTACATTTGCGGCAAATATTACAGGCTTCCATGTGAGAAGGTTGTACTCCTCTATCCATGCCTGCTCGTCCTCATCTGTGACCTCAATGGTCTTTGCAAGCTTGCCCTCCTCAAGGTGAGCCTTGATCCTCTGCTGGAAGTCGAGCTCCTTGGCAAGCATCTTGTCATTTCTTGCACCTCTGATGGTCTTGGCGATTCTTCTGTCGAGCACCTCTATATCTGAGAATATCAGCTCCAGATTGATGGTCTCTATATCTCTGATCGGGTCTACGGAACCGTCAACGTGGATGACATTTGTATCCTCAAAACATCTTACAACGTGAACGATGGCATCAACCTCTCTGATGTTCGCAAGGAACTGGTTTCCAAGTCCTTCTCCCTTTGATGCGCCCTTTACAAGACCCGCGATATCTACAAATTCTATAACAGCAGGTGTTGTCTTGGCTGAGTTGTACATCTCTGTGAGCTTGTCCAGTCTCTCATCCGGCACTGCAACGATTCCTACGTTTGGATCTATTGTACAGAACGGATAGTTAGCTGATTCCGCGCCTGCCTTTGTAAGTGAATTGAAAAGTGTACTTTTTCCCACGTTTGGGAGTCCTACGATACCTAATTTCATTTTTTCTATTTTCCTTTCTTAAAGCCTTGATTTTGCTTGATATTCTGACTTTGCCGATTATATGGTGTACCATTTAGTGTACCATCTATTTTCAGGGTGCAAAAAGCCCCCAATAGCACGGTAATTGTACTACACCCGTGGCTTAATTTCAATGTTTATAATTATTATCGGAATCCCATAACTATTTTTTAC
>UMJE01026383.1_pt1 | contig 12743 bp, 9 predicted proteins | sample 1965971 | NCBI WGS metagenome assembly UMJE01 (sample SAMEA4836143, study PRJEB28245) | human gut metagenome | biome: gut microbiome; material: fecal sample | place: Denmark | collected 2008 | reverse complement strand
GCCGCACACGAGTTGCGTGTCGCCATCGAGGAGTACTCCCCAGAGTCAGTATCCAAGAGCTCACGCACAATCGGTATTATCGTCAAAGGGCGGTGTTGCTTCTTTCTTTACTTCACAGGGAGCACAAGAATGTACTGGATGAAGAATAGCGAGGAGAACTATGCTGCCGCTGTGAAAAGCCTTCTGCTCGCAAGAGGTTTCGGTATCACGTCAATCCACCAGATCGTCATCGGATCCACCATGAGTGTGGCACAGCGCCTCTGTCATGGAGCAAAGCCATTTGGGAACAAGTACTTCGTCGTTTCAACTTTCTTTGCTCAATGTCTGTTCCTTACCAATAACAAGGAAGGTGACACTCTCCTGAAGCTCATCCTCCACGATGAACTGACAATGGAAATCAATCGCGCCGCATTATCACCTTTCCACCCACCACGAATCCCTACCCGCGAATATGACGCAATCGAGACCTCGCTCGACAGGCCTGTTCTTTTGAACTACCAATGTGACCTACTCATGCTATCGGATATCCACCCGATGCCGGAAGGTTTTCGAGGTAGCCCGATCATGCTCTGTTTTGACTATCAGACGCAGGTTATCCAGAGAATTGTGGGGCCGGCCATTGAGGTACGTCCGTTAGAAAGCAGATTAGATTATGGATAAAAGAAAACTGAAAATAGCACTTAGCCTTGCCGTCCTGATTCCTTGCGTGCTTTACGCTGCTGGTATCATTGCGCAATTCATTATTAACATCAATGCTTGGAAATCGGCGGGTAGTGACTATCGTACTTCGCCAGGGCTTCCATCCTCGCAGATCAGCGAAGTGGTTCGAGCGCTGTTTCACTTTCCAGAAGGACTCATTGCCATTGGGGTTGTAGTCCTTGGCATTGCCGTACTCTGTGTATTTGGACTCCGAATTGGATGGGGCCAAAATGGTGTGACAGACTCTGATCGCAATCTGACCGTATCGAATTCTGGAAGCTACGGAACGGCAAGCTTCATGTCACCCAAAGAGGCATCTGCATGCTTTGAGGTGACGAGTGCAAAAAGGACCAGCCAAGACATCCTTGGGATGCTCCCGGATGGTCAAGTCCTGACGCTTCCAAAGGACACACGTCTCAACGCAAATCTTGCCGTATGCGGATCTTCCGGTACGGGAAAATCCAGAGCCATCTCACGAAACCTCGTTTTGCAAGCGGTCAAGCGTGGTGAGAGCGTGATCCTGACTGATCCAAAATCCGAACTATATGAATCCATGGGCGAGTATCTCCGCGAGAACGGATATATCGTCAAAGTCTTCAACCTTGTTGAAATGGATCATAGCGACTCCTGGAACTGTCTTGGTGAAGTCGGATCAAGTGAGCTCATGGCCCAGACCTTTGCTGACATTGTGCTTCAGAACACCAGCGGTGATTCGAAAGACGCGTTCTGGTACAACGCAGAACTCAACCTTCTAAAAGCGCTTGTTCTCTATGTTGCGTTGGAGATGCCTCCGGAAAAGCGGAACATCGCGACGGTGTATGACCTTCTCTATACTCAAACCGAAAAGGGCTTATCTGATATGATGGCCAGCATTAGCCACGAGCATGCGAACCAATACACGGGAGAGCTGCTTCCTCCATCACCTGCATCTGCGCCCTACGCAATCTTCAGGCAATCGAGCGAAACCGTTCGCACGAGTGTTATCATCGGCCTCGGAAGCAAGCTGGCAGTTCTGCAAGCCCAGCAGGTGCGGAATATCACCTCCTACAATGAGATCGACCTGGAGCTGCCCGGTAAACAAAAGTGCGCATATTTCTGCATCGTCTCCGATCAGGATAGCACTTATGATTTCCTCAGCTCCTTGTTTTTTAGCTTCCTGTTCATTCGTCTGATCCGCTATGCCGATGCTTACTGTGAGGGCGGGATGCTGCACCCAAAGGTAAAATTCATCCTTGATGAGTTTCCCAACTGCTGCCTTATCCCCGATTTCACTAAAAAATGCTCTACCATCCGTTCAAGAGGTTGCTCCGTCGCCGTCTTTTTTCAAAATGTCGGCCAGATGCGCAACCGATACCCAGACGATCAATGGCAAGAGATCCTCGGCGCCTGTGACAGCACGGTTTTTCTCGGATGCACAGATATGCTGACCGCTGAGTACTTCAGCGACCGCATTGGAACAGCATCAGTCGAAGTGGAAGGTACGATGCGGGAACTCAACACCATGCACATTACCGATTATACCCCAAGATTCCGTAAGACCAACTCACTTGGCAGGCGCCCATTGCTTACCCCTGATGAGGTCTTGCGTTTACCCCCGGATCAGGTCCTGATTTTCATAAGAGGTCAGAAAGTCATGCGAGCCAAGCGCTTTGACTACTCCCTGCATCCGGACTATAAAAAACTGAAGAGCCGCAAGGCAATCTTACACGAGCCTGACTGGAAAAGCAGTCAGGCTTCCTCTGTATCTGCCAGCGGTGTATCTTCACCATCCGTAACCGCGGCCATACCCGCAGAAAAAGCTAATGTTGGTTCCCAGAAGAAACCACCTGGGAAGCCACCACGCAGCACAACTCGCAAGGTCGTGAATGCGGATGAACTCTTCTAGGAAAGGAGAAGAAAAATGCCTAAGAAGAAAGTTACTGAAGCTGTTGAAGAGACCGCTCAGGAAACCATCCCTGTTGAAAAGGCCCCTGCACAGATGCCACGCCGTCAGGGTAGTGAGGATCTTCTTGAACTGAATGATCTGGAACGTGGCGTCACACGCGAGGATAGTGAAGAAGCGAAATGGGGCTATCTTGCTGGCGCAGTGCGAAGACAGCAGATCCTGACTGGAATCGTAAGCGCAGGGATGACCTATACCGAAAATGGCATGCCAATCGTTCCCATTGATTTCGAGGGACTCTGTGTCAAAATCCCCGTTCGCGAGATGACTCTGATCGAATGGCCAGAAGATGAACCGATCCCTCGAAGTGTCCGAGTCCAAATCGGGCGGATGCTTGGCGCTACGATCGACTTTATCCCAGCTGGTGTCGATTTCAAAGAGCGCGTTGCAATCGGGTCCCGTAAAGCTGCCATGTTGCAACGGCAAAAGCGCTACTACGCTTCAGGGCGTGTGAAGCCCGGCATCCTTATGGCATGCCGAGTCCTTACCGTTGGAAATAACACGATGATGGTAGAAGCGTGCGGCGTTGATACGGAAATTTACGCACGCAACGTGTCCTGGGAATGGTTTTCCGATATTGCGGATCTCCACTCCACAGGCGATCTGGTTGTCGCAAGAGTTCTCGATGTGACATACAACGAGCAGCGTGACACTTACGCAGTCAACCTCTCAATCAAGGATGCCTCTGAAAACCCGGATCGGGCAGCCTTGGAGAAGATCGTCCCCAACTCCAACTACTTCGGCGTTGTTACCGGTGTGAAAGACCGCGTTTTCTTCGTCCGTCTTCAAGCGGGTGTCAATGCCAAAACGAAGCTGTATCGCTCCATCGACATGCCCAGCAGATTGGATACGGTCAGTTTCCGCGTCACAAGGGTCGATGAAGAAAACGGTATTGCGCTTGGATTTATCACCAGAATCATTAAGCGCCATACCAGATTGAGGTAACCCAACATGAACTATTCTCCCAGCAGCCGCGATGCGATCGATGAACACTGCAGGGAGGTCATTCGGTCATGCCTCAATATCGTGGAGCAGCATGGTGACACATACGTTGCCATCCACAAGGACGATGATATCGAATGCATCGTCCTTGTCTCCATGATCCGAAGCTATCCCATCCTATCCATCATAGTTGCAGACAAACTTCTGCTCGCGGATATCAATGCGGAACAGATGCACAGCATCGCGAATGAGCTGAATCTGGTGTCGGTCACAGGTTGGCATTCCGTCTTCCTGGCGGATGACAGCATGATTTATATGTACCGGCAATGTCTTTGGCTATCGATGAGCTTGACCTATGAAGACCTCCTTACCATGCTGAAAGAATGCATCAGCGAGTACAAGCGCGGCAAAGGCCGCCTTACTACAGGTGAGTATCCGACCGACCCGGTCGCGTAACGCCTCAAATTATGAAAGGGTTAAAACCATGAAAAAGCGGATCACATCATTGATGCTCATTCTTGTCGTCGCAGTATCCATGACGATGGGAGCGAGCGCGGCATCGTACATTCCGGACGATGTCACCTACCAGAATCTGAACGGCCAGCAGCTTGCCATCAAGACCTATACGCTTCTTCCGGATCAGGATCCCTCCGACCTGTATGAAGACGACTTCGAGTATGACGGATTCCTGTATTCTATGAGCGATATTGTCAAAGAAGAGCAGCGCTACCAGGAAGAGAACGCACATACCGAGGTTGTCACTGTCACAACCGCAAGTAAGAACCTCGAAGATATCCTTGTTGAGCTGAAACCTACGATCGAGTACGATGACGGAGTCTCCTCCGGCACACTTTCGCTCGATCATAGCACTCTCAAAACGGAGGCAGCCGGCTATAAGCGCAGTTCCTATACTGTGACAGCGACAAAGAACTACACCGGCCTCGACCGAAATGATTCTTCCTACATCGATAAGACCGTAGAGAAGAATGGCAGAACTTTGAGCCTCTCCAATGTAACTTGGAGCGTTGAGAGTACTGCTCTGGTCGGCGATGAGCTCGTCCCGGCAACTTACTCTGCGGTAGCCACCTATTCTGGCTCTGCCAGTTCTACCGTCGCAACTGGCTATATTACGACCGCCGAATACAAAGGCACTGTCGTATCCTCTGGTATTTCCAGCATTCTCTATACCGTAACCTACCTGGGCACCAAGATTGAACCGACGAAAGCGGAATCTACCTTCAAAGGTGCGGTCTTGGTGATCTCCATTATCGGCGGAACCGCCCTTTTGGCCGCACTGTTGTTCCTCGGCCTCACGCTTCGTAAGAATACTACAGTCTACAAAGCAACCGGCAAAGGCAACGAATATGAAAAATGCGGCCGGCTTCATCTGAAGGCCAAGAATCCCGAGCTGCGTATTGACCGCTTGAAGGATATTCCTGAAGGTGTGATCGCAATCGAAGTGGATCAGGCAGTCGCAAAGAAGCTCTTCGGCCAGACCATCGCCATCCACTGCTATGACAACACAGTCGAGCATACTGTTGGCACGGTCAATGGCCAGTACTGGTTCAAGGTCGATATCGGCACTCAGGAAGGTGAACCCGATACTGAGGAGGAACCCGTATGAAACTCAAACGCATTTTGACCCTGTGCTGCATGTTGACTATGGCCCTCGGCATGGCGAGCTCTGCCAGTGCCGCAGACTACTCGTTCGAAACCTCGGCCAATCCCGTCTACTACGGCAGCACCAACTACGAGGATCTGTATGATGCCGGCTACAACTACGGTGCCCGCAACCAGATCGACTACGACATTCCAGAAATCCAGTACGGCCTAAGCCAGGAGTTCCTGGAGACCTCGCTCAATAACCCCTATCTGAGCAGCGGTATCCAGTATGGCCTGAGCGGTGGATCCGCAACGACTGTATATCCGGAGTCCGATTTCAGCAATTCCAGCATCATCTCTGGTGGCAGCCTAATCGAAGTTCCGTATCAGCCCTCTGTCACCATTACTGATCTGAAACAGAAAGATGGCAGCATCGGCAAAGTCTCGATCGACCGTGTCAGCCTGAGCTGCAAGGTGTATGAAGGCGCTACTGACAGCTCAATGTCCAAAGGAGCTGGTCACTATACCTCGTCTGGCATCTATACCGGCAACATTGGTCTGTTCGGCCACAATCGTGGCAGCCATGCCTATTTTGCTAAGCTGAAGAATGTGAAGATCGGTGACATCGTGGAGTACAAGACCGCGATCGGCACCAAGACCTACCAAGTGACTTTTGTCGGGTCCATCTCCTATACCGACTATTCGTACCTGAATGAGATGGGAGATAACCGAATTACCTTGATCACTTGTATCGCTAACCAGCCCTCTCTGCGTCTGTGCGTGCAGGCAGTAGAGATTCGATAAATGAACTGGAGGAACACTATGAAAACCAATAAGCCCCGCAATCGTGAGAGTCGTACCAAGCCCATCCCCACCGAGTCCAGCGTAGCCATTCGGCTGCGCCTGCCTCGCGAGTCCTATGACCAGATGAGAGATCTGGTTAAGAACAGGCGGGCAACCAAGGAAGACATCTTCCTGCGTGGCCTCCAGGCCTACTGCAATCAGTAATTCATCCCTACGCCTTTCCCCCGCAGAGAGTGGCTGGAATACACTTGATGAGGTGAAAGAAAATGAAGAGAATCGGATCCTTTATCGTCGGTCTTCTGGTCGGCACCATGCTCTTTGGCGGCTCCGTGGCCTATGCGGCCGGCGTCGTTGCTGAGCTGAGCAGCCATCGGTTCTTTGTCGATGGTCAGGAAGTGAAGATGACCGCATACGCTATCAACGGCAACAACTATGTGATGCTCCGCGATATCGGCAAGGCGGTTGGTTTCAATGTTCATTGGGACAGCACCAACGGCTGTGTCCAGATTGAGAGCGATAAGCCGTATACCGGCACAGCTCCCGCGAAGACGCAGAGCGTGGCAGTGGGAGCTAAGAAAGCTGACTACACACAGGCGGATGTCATGCCCGAGCCCAAGGCGGGCGACAAGATCCCCTGCAGCGACGGCTATGTGTATGAGATCACCGATGTGAGCAAGTACCAGAACAGTATGTTCGCTACGCAGGAAACTGACACCCTGCCGGACCCCACCTGTGACTGGAGCCTGCTGGATCAGCCGACTCTGCCCGAACCCGAGGCGAACCACTTCACTTCCGGTGGTAAGGAGTACATGTTCGTGCGCAACCTCTTTGAGACCCGTCGCATGCAGTACACCCTCTATAACGCCATCGGCGACAATCCGCAGACCTGGCAGAACGGAAAGCCCGTAACCAGAGCGGATGGCAGCCCTCTTGTGACCGTGAAGCTGTCTATTCCCGAAAGCGTGGCAGCCAACAGCTTCTGGCCCTGGCGTTCCGACCAGATCGTCGAACTTTTCAATTCCTGCCCTCCCGGCGAGTACGCCTTTGAGGCATGGGATGTCTATTGTGACGGAGCCTTCCAGTACACGGAATATTACATCTCCGTAAAATGAAAACTGAATATTGTTCCCTGCGGAGGCAGTGTGCTGAAATACGCACACTGCCTTTTTCCATACCGATCCAACCCAAGAATGCTTTATGCATTCACGATAATAAGCACGGAGGTCAATCAAAATGAAAAAACGAGTTGTTTCGATGCTTCTCGCAGTTGTCATGATGCTTGGTATGTTTCCAGGCACAGCTCTGGCAGCCGGTTCTGTCGAAGAGGCGCTTGGAGAAGTCAACATCTACAACGGCGAGCAGAAGCTCAGTTACCTGTCGATCAACGGCAGAGTGCGTGAGCTGATCTATACCTACTACAACTATGTGGATCGCAACGGTCAGACGAAAGAAATCCCTGCGTACTGCGTCAACCCCAATATCAAGGGTGTACCTCAGACTGTTGCTCCCGGTGAGAGCATCAAGTACCTCGCCAACGAAATCGGCAGTGATCCCAAAGTCATGGGCATCATTGCAAATGGCTATCCCCATCGCAGTCTGAGCGAACTCAAGCTGGAGAATAAGTATCAGGCATACTATGCGACCAAAATGGCGCTCTGGGCGTACTTGCTGCCCAACTGGGACATCAACAACATGAAGGTCAACCCCAATCTGACCGGAGTGGAGCTGGAGCGTGCCAATAAGATGCTGGCAGCCGTGAAGGATATCTACCGTCGCGGCACCGTATGGAGCACTGTCCTTTCTCCTAATGTCACGGTGGAAGCCGACCAGGAGACCGCCTATCCTGCAACCATCAATGGTCAGGAATATCTCCAGCAGATCTTCACGGTCACTTCTGAAACCTGGGTGTGCAACTACGCTGTAAATGTTGCCTTTAGCGATCCCTCTGCGGTTCCTGCCGGCACGAAGATCGTTGATATGGACAACAAGGAAATTGATGTCATCACCACCAAGGCCACCGGAAAGGGATATGCCGGACAGTTCAAGGTCCTGTATCCTGCCAGCGCAGTCGATGGACAGAGCGGCAGCGTCCAACTGAGCTTTCGTACCAATGTCTATAAGTACGCCATCTACTACGCTGTGTGCGCCGAGAAGGACAAGTATGGCAACCTGCAAAATTACATGTGCGATACCGATCCGACCACGCCTCTGGCTCTGACGGCATACAGCAACTACACCGACACCCCTGAAGAGGAACCCACCGAGACCAGCATGAAAATCCTCAAGTACGAGGAAGGCACGACCATCCCCCTGAAGGGCGCGATGTTTGAAGTGGTTGATCCCGAAGGCGCATCGGTCGGAACCTTTGCCACCAACTCCAAGGGCCAAATCGTTATTCCTCTTACTCTGGCCGGCAACTACACCGTCTATGAGCGCGAAGCCCCTAATGGCTACCTGCTTAGCGAGGAACCCGCCCAGAATGTCAAAGTTGAGTACGGCAAGCAGGCTACGGTGACTTTTGAAAATGCTCCGTATGGCAACCTAATGGTGAAGAAGTACTCCGACTCCGGTATGCAGCTGCCCGGTGCCGCGATTCGAATCGAGCACATTGAGTCCGGTGCCGTATATACCGGAGAAACCAATTATGCCGGTACTGCTGTTTTCACCGAGATCAAGCCTGGCGCTTATCGCATCCAGGAGATCGCAGCGCCTGCCGGCTATATCAAATCCGATGAAGTCTATACTGCAACCGTCATCTCCGGCGACACTGTGGAAATTCCTATCGTGAACGAGGAGAAACCCGGCCTGCGTGTGATCAAGTATGACTCTAAGACTCACGAGGCTCTGCCCAATATCTCCTTTGAAATTTCCAAAGATGCACAGTCTCTGGGCACCTTCCAGACTGATGAATTCGGCGAGATCCTGTTAACCGATCTGGAACCCGGCACCTACCTTGTAAAGGAAGCCGCTACCGACTCCTCTCACATCATCACTTCCACACCTCAGCAGATTGAGCTGGAAGGCTCCGATGGCATTCTGGAGTTGATCTTCTTCAATGATCAGAAGCCGGGTATCCATCTTGTAAAGCTGGACAGCACCACCTTGGAGCCTCTGCCCAACGCACGGTTCCGTATTGAGCTTGTCGGTGGCACCTTCTCCAAGGAGTACACCACCGACGCAAATGGCGAGATCGACCTGACCGATCTGGAGCCTGGTGCCTACAAGGTGACGGAGCAGGCCGCGCCGGATGGCTACCTGATTGATGACGCCACTCGTGTCATCCAGATTAACGGTAACGAAAATGCCCAGTTCGTGTTCACCAACACCCAGAAGCCCAGCTTCCGTCTGGTGAAGCTGGATAGCTACAGAGGCCTCGGCCTCGCTGGTGCGACCTTCAGAATTGCGCGGATTGAGGACGGCTCGCATTACCTGGATCGCGTAACTGACACCAAGGGCGAAATCCACATCTCCGATCTGGAACCCGGCATTTACTCCGTGGTGGAGATGGATGCTCCGGAAGGATATGTGAAGGACTCCCGTGAGTATCATGTGGAGCTGTTCCCCGGTCAGAACAGCGAACTGGTCGTTTCCAATGATCGGATGCCCAATTTGGAGATTCTAAAAACTGATGCCATTACTGGAAAGCCTGTCGCCGGTGTGACCTTTACCGTCAAGCGTGTGGATTCTTCCACACTGACCACCGTGACCTCTGACGAGAATGGCCGCTGCTATCTGGAAAAGCTGATGCCCGGTGTCTATGAGATCTGGGAGCAGTCAGTACCCGATGGCTATCTGCTCAACGAAGCACATCAGATGATCACGCTGTTTCCCAACAGGACTGGCACCGTCCAGTTCCAGAACTATCCCAAGCCCACCCTGACAGTCAATAAGATCGACAGCATTACCGGCGATCCCATTAAGGGTGCGAAGTTCAATGTTACTTTCCGTTCCGATAAGACCTCTACCGGTGAGATTCGTGATCTTGGTACCTACTACTCGGATGAGAACGGTCAGTTCTTCATCGATAAGCTGGATGACGGCTGGTACACCATCACCGAGCTGGAGCCTGCTGCGGGCTATTCCATCAAAGATCCCACTTCCCAGCAGGTCTATGTGGAAGCGGGGCGCGGCAAGGTCGTCACTTTTGAGAACACCCCCCTGAGCGCCATCATCGTCAAGAAGGTAGACTCCAGCACCGGTGATCCTCTTCAGGGTGCATGGTTCCGCGTGCGGTTCCTTGGCGGCACCTCCGGTACTGGAGGCACAGTCATCGCTGAGCGTCAGACTTCTTCCAACGGCACTTTCATCCTCACAGGTCTGAAGGCTGGCACCTATGTCATTGAGGAGATCTCCGCACCAGACGGCTATGTGCTGAGCGAAAACGATATTCAGACGGTATATTTGAGTGGCAACGAACAGGATGTCATCACCGTCACCTTCGGGAATGAGGCCAAGGGTAGTGTCCTGATTAAAAAGATTGATGCAATTACCCGCGAGCCTCTGTCCGATGTGGAATTCATGGTCACAGAGTCCAACGGCACCGTCGTGGGCAACAGAAACGGTAAGTATGTAACCGATAGCGTCGGCACCATTCTGATCGATGGCCTTGATCCCAACACTACACTTGTCATCAAGGAAGTGCGTGCAAAATCCGGCTATGTCCTGGACGACACGCCACAGACCGTCAAAGTGCGCTCCCACGAGGTCGTGACGGTGGAGTTCCGCAATCAGCCTCTCGGCGGCTTGCACATTGTGAAACTGGACAGTGTTACTCGCAAGCCTCTGGCAGGCGTTGAGTTCCGTGTGGCTTACGCCGATGGCAGCTATGTGCCTGATGAAGGTGGCAAGCTGTCTTCCAACGGGATCTATCGGACGGACGAAAACGGTGAGATCTTGATCAGCGGCATCGTTGGCACGCTGGTCGTCACAGAGACGAAGACCATCTCCGGCTATGTGATCGATGAAGAGACCAGATCCCAGACCGTCGTAATCGATCCCGATGATCTTCAGACGCTGACCTTCTATAACAGACCTGCTGGTGGTCTCCAGATCATCAAATCTGATGAGGATACCGGCGCACGCATCAAGGGTGTCAAATTCGAGGTTCGGAAGATCAACGGCGAGATCCTTGGCACCTACACGACTGACCGCAACGGTGTCATCAGCATCCCCAATGCGGAGAATGGATGGTATACCATCACCGAGCTGAAGGCAGCCGAGGGCTACGAGCTGGATGCCACGCCCGTCAATGTCTGCGTCAAGGACGGTGAGACCACCACGGTGGAGATCACCAATCAGCGCATGGCGTCGATTATGATCCATAAGGTCGATGCGGCTACCGGCGAGGGTATCTATGGTGTCAAGTTCGTCCTGTACGATGCAGGCAAGAATCCCATTGGCGAGTATGCGACGGATCAGGATGGCTACATCTACATTGATGACGAACTGACTCCCGGCAAGTACTATATCCGTGAACTGGAGGCGGCCGAGGGCTACATCCGCGATGAGCAGTACAAAACCGTCTATGTTGAGGCGGGTAAGTGCGCGCAGATCGAATGGGAGAACAGCGCTGTAACCGGTCAGATCCAGGTCCGCAAGTATAGTGCTGACGATAACCTCGTCACTGGCCAGCGCGCCGGCTCTGCTCTGGAAGGCGCGGTGTTTGAGATCACGCAGGCCCGTTCCGGTAAGGTCGTGGGCTATATTGTGACCGATGCACGCGGTGTCGCCGCTTCCGATCCTCTGCCTCTGGGCCGCTACTTTGTTACGGAGGTGTCCGCACCCAAGTACTATCAGCTCAGCAGTGAGAAGATGGAGGCCGAGATCGAGTATCCAAACCAAATCATCAAGCTCTCCGCCTACAACAAGTCCGCCAATCTCGGCGTGACCATTAAGAAGACCGGCAACCGCGAGGTACAGCCCGGACAGGTCATGAGCTATGACTTCTCCGGTATCGGCAACACCTCCAATGTTGCGCTGAACAGTTTCTTCTGGCATGACCGTATTCCGACCGATGCCACACGCGCAATCAGCGTGACCACCGGTACCTACAATGCGAGGCTTTATTACAAGGTCACCTTCAAGACCAATCTGAGCGATTACCGGACTTTGGCCAGCAACCTGCTGACCTCCAACAACTACTCTCTGAGCCTCAATGCAGCAACCCTCGGCCTTGCTCAGGGCGAGTATGTCACGGATGTCCGGTTCGAGTTCGGCACCGTGCCCAGCGGCTTTGCGTCCGTGGTGAAGCCCACCATGCGTGTGCAGGTGCTTGGCACCGTGAGCAACGGCTACCAAATCATCAACAGAGCTGATGTGGGTGGTCAGTACCTCAACGAGTGGCAGACGGCCAAGGCCACCTGGGTCACCACCGTCTGTCGCTTCAACAACAACCCGCTTCCCAAGACCGGATATTGATCTCGAGAGAGGTCGTTTCCTATAACCCCCGCCAGCCCCGGAGCTCACGCTTCGGGGCTGATCTTTTGAACATGAGGAGAGTATTATCATGAGCAAGTTTTTACCTATTGGTACCAAAGGTGAGCTGCTGAACAGCGACATGATCGCCCGCATCATTCCCAAGGAAGATGGCGGATGCATCATCCTCACCAAAGATGGTCAGCACTTCCACAGTGAGATCGACCTTCACGACGAAGTCAATGACTACAACTCCATTCGTTCCATTATCCCTTGCCAGGGCGTCAGCGCTGTCTATCTTGATGATGATGGCGACAGCGAAATCTGCCCCTGCGCTTTT
>UMJE01023877.1_pt1 | contig 13165 bp, 9 predicted proteins | sample 1965971 | NCBI WGS metagenome assembly UMJE01 (sample SAMEA4836143, study PRJEB28245) | human gut metagenome | biome: gut microbiome; material: fecal sample | place: Denmark | collected 2008 | reverse complement strand
GATAATGACAGCGGCCGTTATGATTATATAATTTTATTACTTGCTTTCCTGCAAAGTTATGGTAACTTTATCTGTACTGCCGTTTGAGCTGCGGTAATATTCAAGCTCAATTGTATCGCCTGCTTTATGGCTTTCGAGTATATCATAGAACTCGGCGAAGTTGCTTACCTTTTTGCCGTCGGCACCTGTGATAATATCGTTTTCTTTAAGGTCTGTGTTTGCGCAAGGACCGTCCTCGTCAATGCTGTAAATCGCAATGCCCGCAGGCGTGTTTCCACTGCTCTGTACATTTTCACCTGTAACGCCAATTTTTACTCTGCCCTGCACATAGCCGTATTTCATAATGTCATCAATAACATCTTTTACTGTGGCAGAAGGAATTGCAAAGCCCATACCCTCATAATCTGTAGCGGCTATTTTTGCGGATGAAACTCCGATTACCTGACCGTACATATTTACAAGAGCGCCGCCGGAATTGCCGGGGTTAATGGCTGCATCTGTCTGAATGAATTTTACATTTGTCGTAATACTGCTCTGTCTGTCAACTGCAGATACAATACCCTGAGTGATTGAGTTGTTATACTTAACTCCGCCGGGATTACCTATAGCTATTACACTTTCACCAAGTGAAACATCTTTGGAGTTACCGAAGTTTGCGACCTTAAGTCCGCTTGCATCGTCCATTTTCAAAAGAGCAAGGTCTGTGCGTGTATCGTAACCAACAACACCTGCTTTATACTGCTTGCCGTCGGAAGTAACGACCTGTATAAGGTAGAGAGTTTTGCTGTTGCCAACTACATGAGCATTTGTAATCACATAACCGTCTGATGTAATTATAATTCCGCTGCCCTGCGAAGTGCACTGTGAATCATCTGTGATTTCGTCTGAATAGCAAAGAACGCCGACAATAGAATCTGTTACTTCGTTGCTTGCATATTCGGTGTTGTATTTGGAATCTTTGGCATCGCTCGGTTTAGCTTTTAAGTCAATTCCCTCATAAGAAGAATTTGTCTTGTTGCTGTAATCGGATTCATTATGCTCTTGAGTGCTTGAACTATCATTGTTAAAGTACGGACTGCCACTCGGTAATGTAAATGTATAGCTGTTATTTGTATTATTTTTGTTGCCGTTTGAATTTGACGCAACATAGGCAATCATTCCGCAGATACTGCCTACACAAAGCAATGACAGCACAACTATTATTACAATTATGCCGGGTGTCATCTTTTTGCGTGGCATATTCGGCATTGGCGGTTGTGCGTATGTATTTGAATAATCAACAGGCGGCTTTTGCTGCGGCACATAAGGCTGTCCGTATGGCTGCTGATTAAAGTTTGGCTGTTGATTAAAGTTTGGCTGTTGATAATTCTGCTGTCCGTACTGCGGTTGATATTGTTGATACTGTGGTGCGTACGGTTGAGAATATTGCTGCTGTGGATTAGCGTATTGTCCATGCTGAGGCTGATACACAGGTCTGCCGCCAGCCTGCGGATTGCCGTACGGCTGATATTGAGGTGGTTGCGGATTAAACGGCTGTTGATATTGCGGATTCGGATTATACTGCTGATTAAAGTTTGGGTTGTATTGTCCGTTGCAGCCGTTGTTTTGATAATATCCGTTTTGCTGCGGCTGTTCAAAATTAGGTGTTTGAGGAGCAAAGTCATTTTGCGGTTGCTGAGGTTGAGAAAATCCATTTTCAAACGGTTTTTCAGGCTCAAAATTTCGATACTGCGGTGTTACCGATTGTTCGTTAGTCGTTTCTGCGTTGTTTTCTGTATTTTCGGTTTCAAAAACAGGCGCAGTCTGCGGCTCGGTCGGTTTTTCGGTAAAAGGCTTTTCAGGTTCAAACTGATTATTAGAATTGAAATTATTATCCATAAAAATATCTCCTTATTAGTAATGCATAATTCGTAATTGTATAAAATAATTAAGTCAAACTTATATGTTGCAAACTTTTTAATTATGAATTACTAATTTATAGCTTTCATAAGTATTATATATCTTTATTGTTTTAAAAGCAACAAAATTATATCACGCTTATGTGAGTATATATTGAAAATTAGGTGATTTTACAAGATTTTTCCTGTAATTTCTTCAAAAAACCAAAAAATTTTTGCAAAAGACTTTATATTTGAAATGATTTATTGTATAATAAAAGTAACTCGGAGCGACTATGTTTTTTGTTCCGAAAATTTACTACAAAGGAAGATTAATATGCCATTAGTAAACGCTAAAGAAATGCTTACAAAAGCAAAAGCAGGCCACTATGCAGTTGGTCAGTTCAACATCAATAACCTTGAGTGGACAAAGTCAATTCTTTTAACTGCTCAGGAGCTTAACTCACCTGTAATTCTCGGTGTATCTGAGGGCGCAGGTAAATATATGTGCGGTTACAAGACAGTCGTTGGTATGGTAAACGGTATGCTCGAAGAGCTTAACATTACTGTTCCGGTTGCTCTCCACCTTGATCACGGTTCATACGAAGGCGCTAAGGCTTGCATTAAGGCAGGTTTCAGCTCAATTATGTTTGACGGTTCACACTACCCAATCGAAGAGAACATTGCTAAGACTAAGGAACTCGTAGCTGCTTGTAACATTCTCGGTCTTTCACTTGAGGCTGAAGTTGGTTCAATCGGCGGTGAGGAAGACGGCGTTATCGGTATGGGCGAGTGCGCAGATCCTAAGGAATGTAAAATGGTTGCTGACCTCGGCGTAACAATGCTCGCTGCAGGTATCGGTAACATTCACGGTAAGTATCCTGCAAACTGGAAGGGTCTTAGCTTTGAAACTCTTGATGCGATTCAGCAGCTTACAGGCGATATGCCACTCGTTCTCCACGGCGGTACAGGCATCCCTGCTGATATGATCAAGAAGGCTATTTCACTCGGTGTTTCAAAGATCAATGTAAATACAGAGTGCCAGCTTGCATTTGCAGATGCTACAAGAAAGTATGTTGAGGCAGGTAAGGACTTAGAGGGTAAGGGCTTTGACCCAAGAAAGCTCCTTGCTCCGGGTGCAGAGGCTATCAAGGCTACTGTTAAAGAGAAAATGGAACTCTTCGGTTCAGTCGGTAAGGCTTAATCGTATAGCTTAATATTTTCACAAATTTAAGGCTTCGTCTTTTGACGGAGCCTTTTTTGTGCTTCACACTTTGTTGCTCACATATTTTCAACAAAATAATGCACAAAATTTCGTTGGTGAAATTTTGAATTAATATTGACATATATTATTAACTGTTGTAACATATTAATATAATATTTTGAGGAAATACGGAATATTAAATCAAAATTACAAAGAGGTTGATAATGTGAAACATAATAAATTATTAAAAGGTATTACTGCTTCCGCACTTGCACTTACAGTGCCTATGTCAATGCTTGCTATGGGCGGATTGGCAGTGTCGGCGGCAAGCACCGATGAAAATGTAGGCAAAGGCACAAAGATTTACTTTGATATTGACTCAACAGGTTGGGAAAACTATACTACGATTTATTGCCATATCTGGAGAGCTGACGGTACGGGGGAATGGACAAATTGGCAAACAAGGAAAGAAATATGCACTCAAGAAGATAACGGTTTATACTCCTATGATGTTGCGAAAACTGGCAATGCCGACGAAATCGTGCAGTCGGGCGACCACAACTATTATTGCTTAATGTTCAGCGCAGACACAGGTATGCAGACATATACAACAATTATGAACGGTAATTGCCTTGGCGATACCTGCTATGTTACAGGTAATTTATTGGAAAATCCTGCAGGCAGTTGGAAAAAATGTACAGAGGCGGCATGGAAGAATCATCCCGAGTGCGGTCCGGAAAAAGCAATTACTTCAACAAGCAAGGTAATAGGTTCTGCTTTACCTGACGGTGTGACCGATGCCGATCTTTTGGCATATTATTTATTAGACTATGTGAGCTATGACGGAGTAGCCGATACCCAAAGAACAGACAAAACAGGCGACCTTGCAAGATTGCTTAATGTTAAGAAAAATGACCTTATTGACAGCGTTAAAGTAAATATTAATAAACAAAAAGCTGATTATCTTAACGATGATGAAGCAGAAAAAAGGCTGAATACTATTCTTGATGTTATTAATACCGCTTACCAAGATATTTCCGATTCGGACGAGTATGATATAAACCTTGACGGTAAGTTTGATGTACAGGATGTTACATATTTGCAGTTAGGCATTTCGGGAAAAAATCAGTTTACCGATACGCAGAAAGAAATTGCCGATTATAACAACGACGGTAAAATTGATGTTCAGGATGTAACGAAAGCGCAGATGATTATTTCAGAAGTAACTGTACCGGTTAAACCGAATCCCACGCCCAATCCTGATCCCGAACCCGATCCTGAGCCTGAACCTACAACAAGCTATAACAGAGAATTTGCTGACAGGGTTATTGAACTTGTAAATATTGAGCGTGCCAAAGAGGGACTGAAACCGCTGAAAAAAGATGATACACTTACCGGTCTTTCTGATATTCGTGCAAAAGAAACAGTTACTTTATTTGATCATAAACGACCTAACGGTACAAAATGGTCAACAATTCTTAAGGAAAACAATGTATCTTACACTAATGCGGCTGAGAATATTGCATCAGGATATTCAACACCGGAGGATGTTGTGAATGCATGGATGAATTCGGAAGGTCACAGAGCAAGTATTATGAGCAAAACTTATGAAAAAATCGGTGTTTCTTGCTATATCGATAATAATTCTAAATATAAATATTATTGGGATCAGTTGTTTATAAAGGACTAAAAAGCAATATGACGAATATAAAAGCAATACTGTATGATATGTACGGTATTGCTTTTTATTTATGCTACACATAACCAATACTTTATCTATTGAAAATTTAACCAAAATGATGTATAATATAATATTAGTACGAAAGAATGTAGTACGCATTATTAATTAAAAAGGAAGTAATTTTATGGCTAAGAAAGAATTTAAATCAGAGTCAAAAAGACTTCTCGACCTGATGATTAATTCAATTTATACTCATAAGGAGATTTTCCTTAGAGAGCTTATTTCAAATGCAAGCGATGCTATTGATAAGCTTTGCTTTATTGCACTTACAGACGATAAGCTTAATATGAGCAGAGATGATTTTAAGATTTTTATAAAGCCCGACAAGGAAAACCGCACGCTTACAATTACCGATAACGGTATTGGTATGGATAAGGATGACCTTGAAAACAACCTTGGTACAATCGCATCTTCGGGTTCATATAAGTTTAAGCAGGAGATGGGCGAAAAGCAGGATGATATCGACATTATCGGTCAGTTCGGCGTTGGCTTTTACTCCGCTTTTATGGTAGCAAAGAAAATTACCGTTGTTACTAAGAAATACGGCTGTGACACAGCTTACAAGTGGGAATCTGACGGCGCAGACGGTTACGAAATCACCGAAACAGAGAGGGACGAAATCGGTACAACAATTGTACTTGAAATTAAGGACAATACAGAGGAAGAAAACTATGATGAGTTCCTTGAGCAGTACAGAATTCAGGGACTTATCAAGAAGTATTCCGACTATATCCGCTATCCGATTATGATGGATATGACTCACAGCAGAGTTAAGGAAGAAACCAAGGACAGCGAAAAACCGGAGTATGAGGATTATACAGAAACCGAAACTCTTAACAGTATGCTCCCAATCTGGCAAAGAGCAAAGAAAGATGTTAAGCAGGAGGAGTACGATAATTTTTATCGTGAAAAGTTTATGGCTATGGACAAGCCTTTGCATACAATCGTAACTTCCGTAGAGGGTGTTGTTACATACAAGGCATTGCTTTTCATTCCGTCACAGGCACCTTACGATTACTATACAAAGGAATACAAAAAGGGACTTCAGCTTTATTCAAGCGGTGTTCTTATTATGGAAAACTGCGAGGAGCTTTTACCTGAACATTTCAGATTTGTAAAGGGTATTGTTGACAGTGCAGACCTTTCTCTTAACATTTCAAGAGAGATGCTCCAGCATGACCGTCACCTTATCACTATTGCACAGAACATTGAGAAGAAGATTAAGAACGAGCTTACTTCAATGCTTGCAAATGACAGAGAAAATTATGAAAAGTTCTTCAATGCCTTTGGCAGACAGCTTAAGTACGGAGTATCTGCCGACTACGGTATGCATAAAGAAGAATTACAAGACTTACTTATGTATTACTCTTCTACAGAGAAAAAACTTGTAACTCTTTCGGAATATGTTGACAGAATGAAAGAGGATCAGAAGTTTATTTACTTTGCAGTCGGCGAGAACATTTCTTCAATTGACAATCTCCCGCAGACAGAACTTTTGCGTTCAAAGGGTTACGAAATCCTCTATTGTACAGAAGAAATTGATGAGTTCTCACTCCAGACTCTTATGCAGTACAAGGAAAAGCGTTTCTGTTCGGCTACAAACGATGACCTCGGTATTGAGAATGATGAAAACAAAGAGGAAGAAAAGGACAGCAGTGCAATCCTTACTTTTGTAAAAGAAACACTTGGCGATAAGGTCAGCGAAGTTGTTGCGTCTAAAAAGTTGGTTTCTCACCCTGTTTGCCTTACCGCAAAGGGCGGCATTTCATTTGAAATGGAAAAATACTTCAATGCGGTTCAGCCTGACAGCGGTATGAAAGCACAGAGAGTGCTTGAGCTTAATATGAATCACCCGGCTGTAAAGGCAATGGAAAGCGCAGTGCAGACGGATATTGAAAAAGCAAAGAAGTACGCAGAGCTTCTCTACGATCAGGCTCTCCTCATTGCAGGACTTCCGATTGAAAATCCCGGTGAATATGCAGATCTCGTCTGCAGTCTTATGGTGTAATTAAATAATTATCTTAAAGCGGTTGCATTAGTTGCATCCGCTTTTTTGTTGCAATTTTTGTGTGTGCGTGTTATTATAAAAACGGGTGATTTAATGAAAAAATCCGGAGTGTTTACATTCTTTTATAGGCTGTTGCTCACGCTTATGCTTATGGTCGGTATTAACGGCATTTTTCTTGCAGAGATGCTTGACAGGTGGTATTTGCCGCTTATCAGTGTTTTTGCGTTTGTTGCCGCAAATGTTTTTCCGTCTGTTGCAAAAGGCGGCTATCCGTCTTTTAAATTCAGAATGATTGCACACGGCAGTGAATTGCTCTTGCAATTTTTAATAACAACTCTGCTTTCAAGTGTGATTTATATTCAGTCGGCTTTTCAAATGTTACCTGACAATTGGGTAAAATGGGCGCTGTGCCTTGGAGGTGCTCTGCTTGCGGAGTTTATTTTGTTTTGGAACGGTATCATTTCCGTTTATTGCACATCGGTTCAACTTGGCATAAAGCATAGGTTTATCGGAATAATTTGCGGTTTTATTCCGATTGTAAATTTATTTTGTCTTGGCGTTATTATAAAAATAACTATGCAAGAGGTTAATTTTGAGATTGATAAAGCCGAACAAGACAGAAAAAGAATTAATGAGAAAATTTGCAAAACAAAATACCCTGTATTGCTTGTGCACGGTGTGTTTTTTCGTGACAGCGCATATTTCAATTATTGGGGCAGAGTGCCGGCAGAGCTTATTGCAAACGGTGCAGAAATTTACTACGGTAATCACGAATCGGCCGCATCTGTAGATGACAGCGCCAAAGAGATTGCCGAGAGAATTAAACAAATCGTTGCGGAAACAGGTTGTGAAAAGCTGAACATTATTGCTCATTCAAAGGGCGGGCTTGATTGCAGAAAGGCGATTGCCTGTTACGGCGTTGAAGATATGACAGCATCGCTCACCACAATAAACACTCCGCATCGTGGCTGCGGTTTTGCCGACTATCTTTTAACAAAAGTTTCGCCTAATGTTAAAAACAAAATTGCTTTTGCATACAATAACGCACTTTTAAAGTTTGGCGACAAAAATCCCGACTTCATCTCTGCCGTAACCGACCTTACGCAGGCAAATTGTACGAAACTTAACGCTGATGTATTTGACTCACCAAAGGTTTATTATCAGAGCTTTGGCTCAAAGCTGAACAGAGCGTCGGGAGGAAAATTTCCGCTTAACTTTTCCTACAATCTTGTAAAATATTTTGACGGCGAGAATGACGGCTTGGTTTCAGAAAACTCCTTTGCCTGGGGCGAAAAATATACATACATTACTACAAAAGGTAAAAGAGGTATTTCTCACGGAGATATGATTGACCTTAACCGTGAAAATATTAAGGACTTTGACATAAGAGAATTTTATGTGCAGATACTTGCAGACTTGAAAAAATCAGGTTATTGATAAGGAGGATAAAGATAATATGAAGAGAAAAGACTATATTTCATGGGACGAATACTTTATGGGTGTGGCTATTCTTGCCTCAAAGCGCAGTAAAGACCCGAACACTCAAGTAGGTGCGTGTATTGTAGACAATAACAATATCATTCTTTCAACAGGTTACAACGGCTTTCCTTTCGGTTGTTCCGATGACGATTATCCGTGGTGCAGAGATGGTGAAGACACAAAGTACAGCTATGTGGTACACGCCGAGCTTAATGCTATACTTAATGCAAGAGGCAAAAATCTTAAGGGTGCAAGGCTGTATGTTGACCTTTTTCCTTGCAACGAATGTGCAAAAGCCATTATTCAGTCGGGTATAGCAGAGGTCGTTTATCTTTATGATAAATATGCCGACAGCGCCGCAACTGTTGCGTCTAAAAGAATGTTGCAGTCGGCAGGGGTAGCGTGCCGTAAATTTACTTCCGACAAAAAGAGCCTTTCAATTGATTTTGAAAAGTAATATTGAGAAAAATATATAGCCTTTGATTTGTTTTCGGTCAAAGACTATAAGATTATTTGAGATAGCATTAATAAATTATGGTTTAGCAAATTGATTTTCCAAGCAATTATAAAAGTTTGGTCAACCTTTTCAAAGGCTGTGGGTGTGGGCAAAGCCCACAAATACTTTCCGCTTATGCAATGATGTGACCTTTTTGTGTTAAAGTTGACAAATAAAAAAATTTATATTTTTGATGATTGTATATGTAACTGAATTGCACAATTTTGTATTGACAGTAAATTTCATATTTGCTATTATTTTTATTGTATATTGAGAAGTATATAAAATATTTTGTCATAATGACAAGGAGAGAAAATAAATGAAAAAATTTTTAGCATCAATTATTGCTGTGGTTTTAGCTGTAAGCGGGTTATCTGTGATTTCAATTACAGCAAATGCGGCAACTATTTTTATAAGCGGCAACTATGAATATACTGTAAATTCAGATGATACCGTAAATATTGCGGGATATAAGGGTATAGCAACCGATATTACAATTCCGTCACAAATTTTAAATAAAAATGTTGTAAAAATTTCTGATAATTCTTTTTACAACAATAGCACATTAACTTCTGTTAAAATACCAAATACAATAAAAGTTGTCGGTTCAATGGCATTTCACAATTGTACAAAACTTTCAAAAGTTACATTACCAAGCAATCTTACCGAAATCGGCTATAGCGCATTTAACGGAACAACAGCGCTCACAACAATTACAATTCCAAAAACGGTTACAACAGCCGGTAATAATGTATTTAACGGTTCGGCACTTAAAACAGCCGCTATAGAAAACGGCGCAACAGCAGTAGCAGACAATCTTTTCAGTAACGCTAAAAATTTAACTAAAGTAACAATTCCGAATACAGTAAAGAAAGTAGGCTCAATGTCATTCTACGGTTGTAAAAGTCTATCATCGGTAACATTGCCAAATACTCTTACCGAACTTGGTTATAATGCATTTAACGGAACAACAGCGCTCACAACAATTACAATACCGAAGACTGTAACCAAAGCAGGCATTGATGTGTTTGAAGATTCGGGACTAAAAACAGCCGCTATAGAAAACGGTGCAACAGCAGTAGCAGACAATCTTTTCAGTAACGCTAAAAATTTAACTAAAGTAACAATTCCGAATACAGTAAAGAAAGTAGGCTCAATGTCATTTTATCATTGTGAAAAACTTTCGTCGGTAGCATTGCCAAATACTCTTACCGAAATCGGCTATAGCGCATTTAACGGAACAACAGCGCTCACAACAATTACAATACCGAAGACTGTAACCAAAGCAGGCAGTGATGTGTTTGAAGATTCGGGACTAAAAACAGCTATAATCGAAAACGGAGCAACATCAGTGCCGAATAATTTGTTTAGTAAAGCAACAAATCTGACACAGATAACCATTCCAAATACAGTTAAAAAAATAGGTTCAATGTCCTTTTATGACTGTACAAAATTATCCTCGGTAACTTTGCCGAATACTCTTACATCAATCGAAACATCTGCATTTGAAAATTGCCAAGCTATGAAATCTATTACTATTCCAAAGAATGTTACATATTTTGGTACAACCGCAGTGGGCTATAGTGATGGCAGAGTTATTGACGGATTTATAATTTACGGCTATAAAAATACAAAGGCACAGACATACGCAACCAAAAATAAAATTACATTCAAAGCATTGCAGGAGGAAACTGTACCTGTAGGTGATATAAATAATGACGGCAAAATAGATGTATCGGATGTTACATACTTACAGATGTATCTTTCGGGCAATTCATCATATGTAATTAAAAATACAAAGGCGGCAGACGCAAACGGCGACGGTAAAATTGATGTTGCCGATGTTACAAAGATTCAGACTATTATTGCTTCGTAATTAAAATTTAATATTAAAAGTACATTAAAGCTGTTCGGGCAAGAGTTACCGAACAGCTTTTTGCTTTTATAAATGATAAAATACGGGAATAAAAAGACAGTAATCGGGATAGAATATTTTTGGATAATCTTGGCTGATTTATGACTGAAATTGAATGACTTAAAAATGCAAAAGCAAAATCACTTGTTAAAACACACAAAATTATATGCGATTTTTGATATAAACTAACTGAATTTCAATTTTAATGAATTTTTTTGAAAGAATTTGCTTGACTTTAACAAAACAGGTGTTATAATGTAGTCAAGAGGTGAGGGAAATGCTTACTCAGGAAAGATACCAAACAATACTTCAAATATTAAGCGAGAAAAACACAGTCACGGTACAGGAGCTTACAAAGCTTTTGAATACATCGGAGTCAACCATAAGGCGTGACCTCACAACACTTGACGAGATGGGCAAGCTTAATAAAGTATTCGGAGGAGCAACCTCAATTCACCAGCTTTCGGGCGTATATGAGGCTGATGTGAAATCAAGAGAAGGTATAATGCTTGACGAAAAGAAAGCAATCGCAATCTATTGTGCAAAACTTATTAACGATACGGATTTTGTATATATAGACGCAGGCACAACCACTGATATTCTCACAGATTACATTACAAACAAAAACGCAACCTATGTTACAAACGGTATTACCCACGCAAAAAATCTTATAAGAAAGGGACTTACAACATACACAATCGGCGGCAGAATCAAACCTGCTACCGAGGCTATTATGGGCGCGGAAGGTTTAAGGTCGCTGAAAACCTTTAACTTTACAAAATCCTTTATGGGTACTAACGGAATTGAATTAAATGCAGGCTTTACCACTCCTGATATGGAAGAGGGCTTGATCAAAGAGGAAGTTATAAAAAGAAGTTATATGTCTTTTGTTCTTGCCGACAATACCAAATTCAGAAAGGTATTTCCGATTACCTTTGCAGAGCTTAAAGACTGCTGTATTATAACCGACAAACTCCCGTATAATGAGTTTTCGGAAAAAACAATAATCAAGGAGGTTATGAAGTGATTTACACAGTTACACTAAACCCGTCAATTGATTACATCGTTCGTCTTGATGAGCTTAAGACAGGCATTACAAACAGAACAACAAGCGAGGAATATTACATCGGCGGCAAGGGAATAAATGTTTCGTGCGTACTTGCCGAACTCGGTATCAAGAGCACAGCGCTTGGTTTTGTTGCAGGATTTACCGGAGAGGCTATTGAAAAAGGTCTTAAAAATCCTAAAATCACAGCAGATTTTATCACACTTAAAAGCGGAATTTCAAGAATAAACATCAAAATCAAGGCAGGCGAAGAAACCGAAATCAACTGTCAAGGACCGCACATAGATGAGGAAGAACTTTTGAATCTGTTTGATAAAATCGACAATATTCAGAGCGGCGATACACTTATCATTGCAGGAAATATTCCAAATACATTGCCTGACGATGTTTATGAAAGAATCATAGAAAGACTTGACGGAAAAGATGTAAGAATTGTAGTTGACGCAACTAAAAAGTTGCTTGTTAATTCACTAAAATACAAACCGTTTTTAATCAAACCGAACCGTCAGGAGCTTTCAGAAATTTTTGACACAACAGTAAAGACAGAAAGCGATGTTGTCAAATATGCACAGGAATTGCAGAAAATGGGTGCAAAAAATGTTCTCGTTTCTCTGGGCGGCGACGGTGCATTACTTGTTGACGAATTCGGAAAGGTTCATAAAGAGGGCGTTATTAAAGGTCACAAGGTACTGAATACAGTAGGCTCGGGTGACTCGATGGTAGCAGGCTTTGTAGCCGGCTGCATTGACAAAAATGATTACGCCTATGCGTTAAAGCTCGGCAGTGCCTGCGGAAATGCAACAGCATTTTTAAACGGACTTGCCACAAAAGATAAAATTGATGAATTGCTCGCTCAATTCTGAGTGGGTAGAAATAAATAAATTAAAAAGGAGAAGAATTTATGCGTATTACTGATTTATTAAAACAAAGTGCCATAGAGCTTAATGTATCAGTGGCAAACAAACAGGCAGCAATCGACAAGCTCGTTTCATTGCACGAAAAGAGCGGAAACCTTGTAAATGCAGCCGAGTATAAGAAAGGAATCCTCGCAAGAGAGGAAATGGGAACAACAGCAGTCGGTATGGAGGTTGCCATTCCGCACGCAAAGAGCACGGCGGTAAAAGCTCCTGCACTTGCAGCAATTACAGTTCCAAACGGCGTTAATTACGATGCTCCCGACGGACAGCCTTGCAAACTTATTTTTATGATAGCGGCTACAACAGACGGTGATGTTCACCTTGAGGTTCTCGCAAGACTTATGCAGCTTTTAATGCATGAAGATTTTACAGCGAAACTTAAAGCCGCAAAAACTCCGAAAGAATTTATCTCGATTATTGACGCAAAAGAAACAGAGAAGTTCCCCGATGAACCAAAGGCAG
>UMJE01016471.1_pt1 | contig 13529 bp, 10 predicted proteins | sample 1965971 | NCBI WGS metagenome assembly UMJE01 (sample SAMEA4836143, study PRJEB28245) | human gut metagenome | biome: gut microbiome; material: fecal sample | place: Denmark | collected 2008 | reverse complement strand
TTCTCTATATGTATTATACAGATAAACCAAATGTATTTCCACAACAAAAGCTAGAAATCCCATACAACATTTTATTTATGTTAAAAGCATCTATTTTCACTTTATTTAAAGTGAATATTGAGATTTTTGTGTGATACAACTGTCGAAAAAAAAGAATAATTCAAACGAACTATCCTTTCTTTGGTTGAATCCAATACATACTTTCTGCGACACGAACCTTCAAACCATCCATTATCATTTCTTTCTGCTGAAAGTTAGCCAAAACATTCAAGCGATTCCAGAAAGTTCTTTCGCAAGTGGATTTTCCATCAATAAAACATTCCATTTTGCGTCTCCCTCGACGTCTATCATAGAATATTATGAATCCGCTTACAAGTCTTGACTTTATTTATTTTTATGATTCGTTATTTTACTGAAATAACTGTGTATCCCGCATTTGTCACGGCATCACTCAACATCTGATCTGTGACATTCTCAGTGCAGTTTAATGTAGCTGTTTTTTCATCTAAACTAACCACTACATCACTTACACCTTCTACTTTACTTAAGGCATCCTTTACATGTGCCACACAATGCATGCACATCATACCATCTACTGTTACTACTTTTTTCATTTTCTTTTCCTCCTTATATTCAACGGGAATATAACCCGCATCTTCAACCGCTTGTCTTAAAGCCACCTTATTTACTTGTTGCACATAGTCAATATCGGCCTTACCCAAATTATAATCCACATGAACTTCTTTTACATTTGGAACCTTCTTTAAAGCATCCTCTACTAACCATGCACAATGTCCACAAGACATACCATCAATATGCATTGTGTACGTTTTGACTTCTTCACTTTGAACTTTAGGTTTAAAATAACGAAGTCGCAATGCGTTTGTGACAACACAAACACTACTCAAAGACATACATGCAGAACCAATCATTGGTGATAATCGAAGTCCAAATGCCGGATACAATAGGCCTGCCGCAACTGGAATTCCTAGAATGTTATAGAAGAAAGCCCAGAATAAATTCATCTTGATATTCTTGATGACATCATTTGATAAATCGATTGCCGTCACTACATCCAATAAAGAGCTTTTCATCAAAATCACATCCGCACTATCCAAGGCAATATCGGTTCCAGCACCAATCGCAACCCCAATATCAGCACGCATTAATGCAGGCGCATCATTGATACCATCACCCACCATCATAACCTTCTTACCTTGTTCTTGAAGCTTACGAATTACACTCTCCTTATCTTGTGGCAACACATCACTAATCACTTCATCCACACTTAAAGATTTACCAATCGCATTCGCTGTTTTTTGATTGTCTCCAGTCAACATAACCACACGCATATTCTTCTTTTTAAATTGTTCTAATGCAACCTGACTCGTACTACGAATGGTATCCGCCACACTAATTAAACCGATCACATTTTGATCTTTCACAAAAATCAATGGAGTTTGACCTAAACTTGCATAAGCATCTAAGTCTGATAAAACATTTTGATTTATTTGAATATTTTTCTCTTCTAATAACCTTTTATTTCCTGCCAAATACACATGTCCATTTAGCTTAGCCTGAATACCACGACCCGAAATGTTTGTGAATTGTTCAGGTTGTTGAAGCTTTATATTTTTATCTTTCGCATACTCCACAATGGCCTGTCCCAAAGGATGTAAAGAACCACTCTCTAAGCTTGCCGCCATTGAAATAAAGTCATTCATACTAATATTTGTATATACCTTAACACCTTGAACACTTGGCTTTCCTGAAGTAATCGTACCCGTCTTATCCAATACAATCGTATCAATCGAATGTAGCTGTTCTAATATGGCAGCCGACTTAATTAAAATCCCATTTTCCGCTGCCTTACCCGTACCTACCATAATCGCAACTGGCGTAGCTAAACCTAAGGCACAAGGACAAGAAATTACAAGTACACTAATCGCATTGGATAACGCAAATTGAATCGTTTGACCACTGATCAACCATGCGACAAATGTAATCAATGCGATTAAAATCACAACTGGAACAAACACTCCACTCACTTTATCTGCCAAACGAGCAATAGGGGCCTTTGAATTACCTGCATCATCGACTAGCTGAATGATCTTAGCCAAAGTTGTATCTTCACCTACTTTTTCAGCCTCAAACTGAAAAGTACCATTCTCATTCATAGTAGCTGAAATAACTGAATCCCCTACATTCTTTTCTACCGGAAGACTCTCACCCGTAATCGCCGACTGATCCACATAACCTGTACCCGAAATGACTTTACCATCTACTGGAATTCTTTGTCCCGGACGAATCACAACTACATCATGAATTCGAATGCTTTCACTCGACACAACAATTTCTTTACCATCCCTTAAGATCGTCGCATTTTTTGGTGCTAAGTCTACCAACTTATCTAAGGCATCACTCGTTTTTGCCTTGGATCTAGACTCCAAATACTTTCCAACACTAACCAAAGTCACAATTGTTGCGGCCGACTCAAAGTATAAAGAATGCATAGCCATATGGGCCATTTCCATATTCTGCACACCAAAATAATAGGCCATCTGATAAATACCGACCAAGCCATACACAAAGCTTGCACCTGAACCCATCGCAACTAAAGAATCCATGTTTGCCGACTTTTTAATTAAAGCCTTAAAACCAGTAATAAAGAAATGTCTTTGAATAAACAATATAAATAGACATAGAATCAGCTGTGTTAAGGCTGAAACCATCATCCATTCCATACCCTCTAAAATAGGAAGGCCCACCATAGGACCCATCGCAATTAGAAGTAAAGGAACCAATAAAACTAAACTCAAAGTCAATCTTTGTTTAGCACTTCTTTGATCCGATTCCACTCGATTCTGACGATTCTGCCATTCTTTGCGAACCTCTGTCTTTTGACCATGCACACTAGCTCCATAGCCAATCTGTTTTACAGCTTCACAAATCGTTTGTTCATTCACCTTATCTTGATCAAATTCAACCTTCATTGAATTCGATAATAAAGAGACATCACAATGACTCACACCATCTAACTTACTCACAACACGAGTTACATTAGCCTGACAAGCCGCACATGTCATGCCTGTCACATCAAACTTTTCTTCCATTAAAACCACCTACTTTAACTTCTTTACTAAATCCATAACCTCACTCATGATTTCTGTATTTCCATTTTGCACATCCTCAACAACACACGTATTTAAGTGTTCCTGCAAAACAATGTATCCAAATGCCTGCAAAGCACTCTCTACAGCCGCTACCTGCACTAAGATGTCGCCACAATAACGATTCTCCTTCAACATATTCTCAATTCCATTCAATTGTCCTACCATACGATGAAGACGATTCGTCAATTGTTTGATTTCTTTCTCATCTCTAGGCTTATGCTTTTTATGACAACACTCACTCATTGATCTCACCTCGACATAATGATATACCCCCTATAGGTATATTTCAAGTGATATGATTTGTGGCATAATAAAAGAAAGGAAAAAACTCTATGAAATATAATTATTACGTGTACCTGCCAAGAATTGGAACCATTCTTGTCATGTTTTTAACGTGCAGTGCACTCTTCTCAAAAGAAATCTTTTTTAATATCATATACCTTGTTTTTGTCGTGCTCTTTAGCCAAATTCTATTTATATATGAAAAAAGACTATTAAAAAACAATGAACCACAATACGAAAAAATCAGTTTTCGCGATTCATTGTTGATGTATCCCATTCTATTAAAAATTGAACTATTCCTATTTGCGATTGTCAGCCTATTTAGTATATTGATCCTTCTATGCATCAATAAAACCATTATGGCACTAATCACATTTGGAGTTATCACAATTATTATTTCACTCTATTTCAATATGCGAAGGCACTAGTAAACGTCATTAAAGAGTAAGACAGTTCTGATTTTATCGTCTTACTCTCCTTTTTATTTTTTGAATAATTATAAACATTTTTTATCTATACTTCTCTAAGTTGCTTTAAATATATCATTGCTCATTTTACTTGGTTTATCTCCAACTGGACTCATGCCGTGACCGCACACATTAAAAGCGAACCCTACCATTATTATGATAGTGATTCGCTCGTTTGATCTGCTTTTTCTGTTTGCCGCAACATGCGATATCCAACCCCCACATGCGTCTGAATATATTTAGGATTTGAAGTGTCTGGCTCAATCTTTTTACGCAATGTAGCCATAAACACACGAAGACTTGGAGTCTCTGTACCCTGAACGCTTCCCCACACTTCTTGCATGATATAATTATGTGTTAAAACCTTATCGGTATTTTTAGCTAAAACACACAACAATTTATATTCAATCGGTGTTAAATGGATTTCATGCCCATTCTCATATACACAACCCTGCGCATAGTTGATTGTCAAATCTCCATTTTCATATACACTCTCATTTACACTTATGGTCTGACTATTATTTAATCTTCGAATTGTTACACGAAGTCTAGCTAACAATTCATCCACTGAAAATGGTTTTGTCAAATAATCATCGGCCCCTAAATCTAAAGCTTTCACTTTATCTTGATCTTCACTTCTTGCCGAAACCACAATAATTGGAATATTTGACCAAGAACGAACCTTCTTTATAACTTCCAAACCATCCATATCTGGCAGTCCTAAATCTAGAAGCATAATGTCAGGATTATAAGAAAGTACATTCATGATTCCTTGCTTCGCTGTTTTTGCCAGACGAAACTGATAATTTTCCATCTCTAGAGTTGTCGTAATCAAATTCCCAACCGCAATATCATCTTCAATTACTAAAATTTGAACTTTATTCATACAACTTTACCTCCACTGCATCCAATACAAACTTAAAACAAGCTCCATGAGGCGTTACATTCTCAACCCAAATCGTACCACCATGCGATTGAATAATAGATTTACACAAAGATAGACCTAGACCCATGCCACGTCTTGTATCTCCACCTCGATTGTTTTCCGTATAGAACATCTCAAACAATTGATCTGGATGTAAAACACCATTTCCATCATCTTGAACTTCAATTAAAATTTTATCCTCAACCCGCCTAGCATTCAAAGAAATATTTGAATTTTCAGGCGTATATTTGATCGCATTATTTATTAAATTCACTAAAACCTGAATAATCAAGCGTGCATCCATATTAGCCATCAATAAATCATCCTCTAAATGCATAGAAATATTATGTTTACGTTTATTACGACCCAAATGATGAATGGCCTCTCTAAAAATATCCTCAATCATTTCTGGTTGTAAATTCAACTGCATCGTACCATTTTCAATTCTCGTTATAAACAATAAGTTTTCCACCAAATCATACAACCACATCGCATCATTATAAATATCTTGATACAATTCCTTCTTCTTTTCTTGTGAAAACGCATTCTCGTTTTCCAACAATAAACCGGCATTGCCTGAAATACTAGTCAGTGGCGTTCTTAAATCATGCGAAATCATACGTAATAAATCGGCTCGCAACGCCTCTTGTTTGGCTTGCTGCTCAATTTTTAGATTTTCTAAACGAATCATTTCCTTCTCTAAAGCCATACCACACTCGTCCAATATCGCAAGCCACAAATTTTTTTCAAAAGAATCTATCTTATCTTTTAATACAATTCCAACCACGCCTAACACTTCGTGCGTTCCATTAATAGGTAAATATAAACACATCGAATCCGAATGATAACTCGTTGTCTTTCCAGCCTCATGCCTATTTTTATAAACCCAAGCCACAATATCCGTTTCTACAGGACACTGTCCTAATAGAATAGGCTCATCATTATGTGGATACAACACTAAATCCGTATCCAATAATTTATGCAGTTGTTTTAACATCGAAGCATAGATCGCATTCATATCATTCGCCTTTTGAAGCATCTGGCTCATCTCCAATAAGACTTGCGTACGATACACTTGTTTGGCATTTTCGAAAGATTGTTTCTTTAATCTTGTCATTAATGAACTAGATGACATGGCCACCACAAACATAACAATATATGTCGTAATATAGCTTGGATCACTCAACAAAGAAAAGTAGGGGTATGTAAAGAAAAAGTTAAAGCATAACACTGAAAATAAAGACGCCAACAAACTATAGATATATCCACTTGTCCAAATGGATACAAATACAATGCCCAAGATATAGATCATAATAGGCGTTGTAATCAAAAATTGAAAGTGCATAAATCCCTTGCCAATAAGCGTACAAAGAAAAAGAATCCCCATCATTTTTAATGTATCTTTCAATGAAAAACTCAAAAGATTAAAATTAAAATGAAACATGCGACGATAATCCTGCGGATAATTCACAGAATATATATCAATATCTTTCAACTTAAACAATGCTTGTTTCGCCAAATTTTTTTCTAAAACAACACAATCCACCTGAGAAACACCCACATATTCCACAAGCTGAGGCAATACATCCTGTCCATAAAGAATCGTTACTTTTGCCCCTTTACTCTCCGCATACTTAATATTTTCACGTAAACAACTCTTTGATGCCGCACTTGCCCCCTCATATTTTGGAGTTTGCACAAAAATAGCACTCAATACTGCATGATTGCTTTTCGCAATTTGAGCTCCCTTATCAATAACTCTAGAATTATATTTAGAAGCCGATAAACATATTAATACATTCGCCATAAAGCTAGTATAACACAAGCCCACAAAGAATCATTCATCTTAACATTGTCTTAACATAGTGTTAGAATACTTTATGGAATCTTAATACAGACTAGTGTAGAATGTTTTAAGATATTAGAATAGGTGGTTTTATGTTTAAAAAACGTATGAAACGCATTACCCCAGGACAAATGATCATCCTCAGTTTTGCGACTATGATATTTATCGGTGCCTGCCTGCTTATGCTTCCATTTTCCACAAACGATGGTAAGGGCGCACCATTTTTAGATGCATTATTCACTTCAACCAGTGCCTCCTGCGTAACCGGACTGATTATGCATGACACAGCACAATATTGGTCCCCATTTGGACAACTCATTATCTTGATTCTGATTCAAATTGGAGGTATGGGCGTCATTACGATGGCCATTCTACTCTTTGTTCTTGGAGGCAAGAAAATTGGTTTTAAACAAAGATATTTTATGCAACAATCTATTTCTGCCCCAAAACTAGGGGGTATTATCCGAAACACAAAATGGATTCTAAAAGCTGCATTATGCGTCGAAGCACTAGGTGCCATCTTATTAGGCATACGCTTCTTACCGCGTTTTGGACTTGTCAAAGGCCTATGGTATTCCATATTCCATTCCATCTCTGCCTTTTGTAACGCAGGCTTTGATTTAATGGGCACAAACCAAGCTTACTCATCTTTAACAGGATATGCCGGTGATATTTTAGTATCCAACGTCATTGCAGCACTAATCGTACTTGGTGGCTTAGGCTTCTTTGTCTGGAAAGATGTTGTTGAATACAAACATCATTTACATAAATATTCACTACAATCCAAAGTTGTATTATTTACTACTGCAACATTGTTGATCATCAGTACACTCTATTTCTTTATCAATGACTTTAGCCATTGGAATATGCGTCTAGCCGATCAAATCAACGTTTCCATTTTCCAAGCCGTATCCCCAAGAACAGCCGGCTTTAATACGATTGATTTAAACAAAATGAATCAAAGCAGCATTTTCTTTATGACACTATTGATGTTGATAGGAGGAAGTCCACAAGGTACGGCCGGAGGATTTAAAACAACAACATTAGCCGTATTGATTCTTAGTATTCGTGCTGTATTCAATCATAAACAAAACCCACAATGTTTTGGAAGAAGAATTTCCATGGACACATTAAACAATGCTACAGCCTTATTTATGTTATTTATGGTATTATTCTTTACAGGAGCACTCCTTATTTCGGCCTTCGATCAACTACCCATTCTTGACGCCCTATTTGAAGCGGCCTCTGCCATTGGAACCGTTGGACTTACATTAGGAATCACACCCACACTATCAAGTGCATCACATTGTATTTTAATTTTCTTGATGTTCTTTGGAAGAGTTGGAGGCTTAACTTTACTTTTAGCCATTTCAAAACATCAAGTTGTCGCAAACGCAAATTTACCACAAGAAAATATCACAATTGGATAACAGGAGGAACATATGAAATCAGTATTAATTATTGGTATGGGACGTTTTGGACGTCACATGGCACAAAAACTATATGATTTAGGGCATGACGTTTTAGCCATTGATAAAAATGAAGAAAAAATCAACAAAGTCCTTTCTTATGTCACAAACGCACAAATCGGAGATTCTACCGACGAAAGCTTTATTGACTCACTAGGCGTATCGAACTTTGATCTTTGCGTTGTAGCCATTGGAGATGACTTTCAAAGTTCACTCGAAACAACAGCCCTATTAAAAGATTATGGATCAAAACTTGTTGTCGCAAGAGCCGTACGCGATGTACACGCTAAATTCTTATTGCGCAATGGAGCCGATGAAGTTGTATATCCTGAAAAACAAATTGGTAACTGGGCCGCCGTACGTTTTTCAAGCGAAAACATCTTTGACTACGTACAACTTACTCCAGAATATTCCATTTATGAAATTGCCGTACCAACCGCTTGGATTGGAAAAACCATGTTAGAACTCGATATTCGTAGAAAATACCATATCAACATTCTAGCTACCAAAATCAATGGAATTCTAGACCCACTTCCAAGTGCTGAACATACTTTCCAGGAATCCGAAAACATTCTTATTCTTGCGCAAAATTCAGACGTACAAAAATTCCTTCGTTTTTAATGAAATCTTAACATGACGCCTCATTCTTTTACACCGTTTAAACATTTAAAATTCTACAATAAAGGTGTAAGAAAGAGGCGATTATTTATGTTAGGAATTTTATCAATAGGATCCGTAATCTACATTTCTTTCTTAGTCCCACGACTCTTAAATCACATCTTAAATATCACTCACCATTAATGTATGCTACGAGCATACCAATTATCCCCATTTTTAAGTTATAAATATACTTAAGAAAGGGGATTTTATTATTATGAAAACATGGAAACTAGTCAGTGGAATCATTTCCATTGTATTAAGTGTATTTGTCGTATTCCAAAGTATGATAGCAGGCCTTGCCAACGCACTAGAAGAAAGTGGACAAGTAAGTGGCAGTGCAGGACTTGTTGTTAGTATATGCATGCTTTGTGGAGGAATTGTATCGATTGTATCTAGAAAGAATAATTCAAAAGGAACCAACATTGCACTTCTAATTCTATTTAGTTTAGCTACATTAACAGGCTTTGTACTTGCAGAAAAATATTCAGACCTATATATTTGTATTTGGTCAGCATGGTGCTTGATCAATGCAGTACTTGCCTTCATCTCATTAAGAAAAGGTGCCAGTAAAATCTGACACCTTTTAAAAGCGCTTTACTTATCAAATAAATAGATGCTTTTACACATTTTTCCGCACTTTTTAGTATTGCTTTTGCACATTTTTCCGAGGTTATTAGTACCTTTTTTACACATTTTTTCTGAAGCATAAAAAAAGACAGCAATTAAGCTGCCTATCTTACCATATCACGAGTGATGTCTTTTAAGCTTTTAGCCCCACACATCTCCATAGTATCTTGAAGTTCACTGCCAAGTTTATCCACTAAGACTTGAATACCTTCTTCTTTTGCTCCATAGATCGCATTCACAAATGGACGAGCTACAATGACAGCATCCGCACCTAATGCCAAAGCCTTAAAGATATCGACACCATTACGAAGTCCACCATCCACAAAGATTTTCATACTACCATCTACAGCTTTTACAATCTCTTCGAGTACTTCAGCAGTTGCAGGCGTCTGATCTTGAACTCGACCACCATGATTCGAAACCACAATTGCACTAGCTCCCGCTTCTTTTGCCTTTAAAGCCCCCTTCACACTCATAACACCCTTCACAATAAATGGTACAGGTGTATTTGAAATGATTGCCTTTAATTGTTCTGTATTCATTCTTCCTGCAGGAGGCTGACACCCCTTTAAGAAAGGAAGTCCAGCTGCATCTACATCCATAGCTACCGCAAAGGCATTACTGTTTAAAGCTAAATTTAGCTTTTCCAAATAAGTCTCTAAGCTCCAAGGTTTAACGGTTGGAATACCATACCCATTATTCTCTTTAATAATTCGTGTCGCATTTTCCATTATACTAGGATCTTTTCCATCTCCTGTAAACGCACAAATGCCAGCTTCTATACAACCTTTTACTAAGATATCATTATATCCATTATCATCATATGCATCTGAATAGTGCATGGCTACAGCTCCTACAGGACCTGCAAAAATCGGATATTTAAATGTATGACCAAATAGTTCTAATTCTGTACTTACTGGCTCATTATCTGTAATTGTATCCATATTTACACGAATGTTTTTCCAAGCATCATAGTTACGCATCGCAACATCCCCAATCCCTTTAGCACCAGGACCTGGAATCGTATTTCGACATGCCTTTCCATCACATACAGGACAAGACTTACATAATTTTGTCCCCATCACTTCACGACTTTTTTCCATCAATTCCATATAATTCATAATCATTCCTCCATTACATTCGCTATAACTAAACCTAATATTCCGGCTACCAGTTTCACAACCACAAACCAAGTCACACTTGCAGGATTGACTGAGGCAATAAAACCGAGTTGTCCGCCAAACACAAAAGCCCCACTCAATGAAAAGGCAGCATTTAAAATCTTGCCCTTCTTATTCATCTTACTAAATAAAGGAAGCATCGCAATACTTGTTCCAAAAGATAAGATAATTCCCATGACCGAATACTTATTAATATTTAATGTTTGACCTACTCTTTCAATCTGACTCGAAAACTTTCTTAATACAATTTCACAAAATACTAAAGAACCACACACAATAATACTCATTTGAAATACAATGCGTAGTGCTTCATTGATTAATGTCACATTTGTGAAGTTCATATTGAAAAAGAAGGTTAGACAAACTAGAAAAAAGAAAATATACCCAAGCATTTGTACTAATTTAGAAAATACGGTTAATACCACAATTAATGTTTTAAATGAAATAAAAAATAAACCAATCAAAATAGCACAAATAAGAATTACGGGTAAAAACACAATCAAAAAATGATCAATATGCAATAAAAAGCCACAACCAATAAGAATAGGTAATAAACCTAAAATACCATACACAACTCCTTTTAAATAGTGATTCAAATCATCTTTATCCAGTTCATTTAAAAAGATTGGCAATTGAAAACTAATCAAGCACCCCAAAGTAGATGTTAATAATACACCACAGAAAATCAAGATATTATCTGCATGTGTCATAGACTCTATAATGGAATAGCCTCCAAGATCTGGCGCCAACAAACTCGAAATAATCATTTCTTTATTTTCAAATAAAGTGGCATGACCATTTAAAAACGCAATCGCAATACAATAAAAGCCTCCTACGCTCATCATAAAATCGCCCATCGTTATAATGCCTCGATCAAAAGAAGTGGCTAATCCAAGTCGATTCTTAAACATCTTGTCAAATAAGCCTAAAGCGGCAAAGCATAATAAAATAAAAATAATCGGATTCATGCATTCATTCTATTATAATAATGAAAAAAGTCGAAGAAAATTTCTTCGACTAATGTGCGTTACTTGCTGCAACTTTTACTCTAGACCACAAATCCGCAATGATCTTACGTGTAATTTCATCATATTGGAATACTTCATCTTTATCGTAACCAGCACGAGGTGTATATGCGTTAATACCATCATAATCTCCGCCTTTACCACCAAGTTCTTCCATAACTTCTTTATTTGGTGAAGTATATCCAACATAACTCGAATTATCCATAGCTGCATCATAACTAGTAATATAACGAATAAACTCATTCGCAAGCTTAGGATTCTTCGCATTCTTAGGAATAACCATCGCATCTGACCATAAGTTTGTTCCACTCTTTGGCATATAGAATCCCATATTTTCATTTTCTGACATGACATAAGCCGCATCTCCAGAATAAATAAGTCCTAAAGCCTTTCTAGCCTGTGCCATATTATCAATAATTTCATCTGTTACAATTTCTGGATCCATTGTCTGAACACATTGAATCAACCAGTTATATGCATCATTCAGTTCATCTTGACTTGTCGTATTCATTGAATATCCCAATGCTTTTAATGCCATCATGAATGAATCTCTTTCAGAATCATATAGATAGATATCTCCCTTAAATTTCTGATCTAAGAAAATATTCCATCCATCTTTTTCCAAATCTTCTTCAGATACTTTTGTCTTATCGTATACGATACCAACAGTACCCCAGAAATAAGGAATTGAATATTCATTCTTTGGATCATACGGAAGACCTTTGATTGCATCCACCAATTCACCTAAACATTCTTTGCGAGTTTCTGGCTCTAATTTTTGAAGCATTTTTTCCTGCATCATTCTTTGAATCATATAATCACTTGGAACCAATACATCATACGCATCGCCATTGGCAACCTTAATATACATCTGCTCGTTTGAATCAAAGTTATCCATGATAACCTTAGCTCCCGTTAACTCTTCAAAACCTGAAATGATATTTTCACCTGTATATTCACCCCAGTTATATACATGTAAAGTTTGTCCTGCATAAGGCTGACTACCAGCTGATTTATTCAAGCCAAATAAAGAGGCCACTAAACCAACTACCACAACACCCGCAACAGCCCATTTCCAAGGTTTATTTTGTTTTGAAGGGCTTGTCTTTTTACGAATCATTGGCAAGACATTCACAATTGTTAGAGTGATTGTGATCAACAATACAACCAATGTACTAATCGCATTTACACTTGGATTAATACGCTTAGACATTGTATACACCATAATACTCAAGTTCTTTACACCTTGACCCGTTACGAAATAGGAAATAACAAAATCATCAAAAGACATTGTAAACGCAATCAAAGCACCCGAAACAATACCCGGCATAATTTGTGGCACAATAACTTTCACCAAAGCTTGCCAAGGCGTAGCCCCTAGATCCATTGCAGCATCGGCCAAGTTTGGATCTAATGATTTGATCTTAGGCATAATACTCAAAATAACATATGGAATACAGAAAGCAATATGTGCTAATAATAATGTCACAAATCCCTTTTCAATTTGGAAAGTAATAAATAGAAGCATCAATCCAATGGCAGTAACAATTTCAGGGTTCATGATTGGAAAATCATTGACCTGACTGACAAAAGCACGCAATACTTTCTTTGACTTTGATAAACCAATCGCCGTAATCGTACCAATGATTGTAGAAATAATTGTTGCCAATAAGGCAATAATAATTGTGACATACAAAGATTCCATCATACCGTGGTTTTTAAGCATAGCCTCATACCAACATAATGAGAACCCTGTAAAGTGTGTTAACGATTTTGAACTATTGAAGGAAAAAATAATCATGAATAATATTGGCGCATAAAAGAACACCAATAATAAAGCCATGCCTACTTTACCTAATACTCTCTTATCTTTC
>UMJE01047476.1_pt1 | contig 13625 bp, 7 predicted proteins | sample 1965971 | NCBI WGS metagenome assembly UMJE01 (sample SAMEA4836143, study PRJEB28245) | human gut metagenome | biome: gut microbiome; material: fecal sample | place: Denmark | collected 2008 | reverse complement strand
AGGTTTAATACCTGTAGTTGACCGAATACTTACAAAAAGACCAGTTTTTAAGTGAATAAGACGAAAAAAGAGGTACATCCACACAGGACATACCTCTTTTATTATTTCAGCTATAATAACGATTATTCAGCAGAAGCTTTTACGAATTTCACTTCAAATTTAGCTTTATATTGAGTATTACCTTCTACTGGTACAGTATCATCTTCTGTTGAAAGCAGATATTTTTTATCAGCTTTCTCATCAAATGCATAAAGTTCATATGTTACCTGATAAGTCACGTTGTCCGTTTTAGCCTCAGCAGTTGCTGCTTCCACGTTAATACCTACCAAGTCCATACAGATAGGATACTCCTTCTCTTCAGCAAATTTCTGAGTCATTCCTGTAGCCAATTTTGTTGTATTGACTTTCAGAGAAATTTCATTATTAGCCAGGTAATCAGTTGTTAAGAATTGAGGATTTTTATGATCCTTATCTACCACAAACTGAATGTGGTCTTCTCCAGCTACCTTCGATTTACCAATAGTAGCAAAGAAGCTTGGAATACGTACCAAAGAATTCTTAGTATAGTCTGGTGACGGATTTGTTTTTACTACCTCAAAATCTTTTGCTATTTCTACAGCAGCTAAAGCTCCTTCTTTATCGAATGTTCCTGCATACTCATCCTTCACCATTGTAGATGCCAATGAGTCACTCTTCCATTCATAATCAACGACCATAGAATATTGTGCATCTGTATAACCGGCACCATACAAATGGTCTTTCACTCCGTCTGCTACCTGCAATCCTAAAGAATACGTTTTCTGAAGCTCCACTGTGCTTTGGTTAAAAGTCACAGTAATCGGGCTGCTAACCTGTTTCTCAGCATCAAACACAAACTGTTCGGCTGACAAAGAGAAAAAGTTATCATCATTCGCAGTTATTTTAACCGGTACATTTACAGCTTCAGAAAAAGAAGCTCTGTTCAACACGACATTAAAAGAAGTTTGTCCCGGTGACAACTGTTCAGAAACTGAACTGCTCTCAAAATAAGCTCCAATTGCATCCGCATCGGCTTCCGGGCTTGCCACTTCCGTATCTTCATAATCGCTGCATCCTACCATCATTACGGCCGGAGTCATCAACAGTCCGAAAAAGAATTTATTTAATTTCATAATACTCTTAGTTTTTAACTTTAATCTAACTTATTATTCTTCCACAGGTTTTGGTAATGTCCATGCAGGGCTATCAGCAGGAGTCAATGCCTTGTTAGCCTGAAGTTCTGCTTCCGGTATACGCCATAACAGGATGTCATCAGTCGGTGCAATATTGAAGATACATTCTGCATTCGGGAAACCACATCCACGACGGTCCACTCCCTTATTCAGGCGCATTACATCGAACCAGATTACTCCTTCACCCCAAAGTTCAATACGACGCTGGAAATAAACAGCTTCCTGAGGATTAGAAGCATAGTCAGTCAAATAAGCCTGCGATCCGCTTGACAAACGATTGTTGAGCAATTCCTTGAAATATTTTTCACCTTCTGACTGATTTCCAGCTTCAGCGTATGCTTCTGCAGCGATCAGATACATTTCCTCAATACGCATCAACACAATGTCATTAGCATTGATAGTAGTACCTACCACATCATTGTAAGGACCGAATTTTACCTGAGTGTAAGGCTTATAACCCTGCTTAGCCACAAAAGCAGCTTGTTCATCGGTCAAATATTTATCCTGAGCTTCAGCTGCTGCATCCAGCCACCATGATTTACGAATATCACTATCGTTGATTCCGTTATATAATTCCAAGCTAATCTGACGGCCACCTGAATAGTTTGCATATCCATAGTTCAAAGAACCCATGTGAGAAGGCCAGTTACAGATACCCGTATCCACTACGTCATCCGTTTCGCTGACAATGATACCCCACATCCAGTTTACTTCGTCCACACTCCAGAATGTCGGTTTTGCCACTTCATCACGAGAAGCAATTGCAATACCCTCACTATTCGCAGCCTTAATAGCATTTGCCGCATCATCGGCAGCTTTAGCATATTCATGCATTGACAGATACATACGTGCACGAAGTCCGTAAGCTACTGACAGACTGATATAACGCTTATCTGCACGTTTCACTTTTCCTTTCTCTGCACTAGTCAGCAAATTAATAGCATTGTTCAAGTCTGATTCAATCTGTGTATACACATCTTTTACAGACGAACGCTTGCAACCATTCACAGAAGCATCCTCCGAGTTCTTTTCTGTAATCAGGGGCACACAAGGCTTATCTTCATTGCCTTTATAGTTAAACTGATACAACTGTGCCATTACCCAATAAGAGAATGCACGTGCAGCCAGTCCCTGTCCCAGATAGAATTGTTCATTGGCATCTTCTGTTTTTTCGTCAATGCTTCCTACTACATTGTTGGCAGCAAAAACGATAGAATACAAGTCATTCCATACCATCTGACCTTCCAAGGAAGTATTTTCACGGTCTTCAAATGTCAAATCATATCCAGTCCAGTTATAACCGTTGTTATCACTTACTACGTCTTCTGTATTAGAATCCAGACACAACATGACAGTAGGATAACCAATATCGTTATGACGTTCAGCTCCCAATGCACTTGAGTTAGGGAAAGCCTGGTTAAAAGTAGAGAAAATCGCATTAACTTTTGCCACTCCACGTTCAGGATTCAGTGTAGAAACGGTCTCCTTCTGAGAGTCTGTCACGATTCCTCCATCGGGCAATGTATCCATATCCTGGCAACCAGTCACAGCCAGTGAAGATACAAGCAATGAAGCAAAAATATATTTTGTTTTCATATCTGTTTCTTATTTATATTTTAATTAAAATGTAAGGCTGATACCTCCAGAAATTGTACGGATAGCAGTATAAAGTGATGTAGTAGCACTTGTATAGCTCTGACGTGGGTCAAGACCCTTACGTGCAGAAAGCAATCCTACATTGTCAGCAGTGAAATATACACGCAGTTTTTCCAGCATCATCTTGCGAACCAAGTTAGACGGAAGTGTATAACCAATAGTGATATTGTTTACACTCAGGTAATTAGAACTTGTAAGCCAGCGAGTTGAAGTAGAGTTTGTATACTTATCCTGTGCATTCAGACGAGGTACATCCGTATATTTATTTTCCGGAGTCCATGCATTGTAAATATCCTTGTGCCAGTTCTGTCCGTCACCTTTTCCAGCCATCATGAAACGATAACCTGAGTCATAAATCTGACCACCCAACTGATAAGACAACTGGATAGAAGCATCAAAACCGTAAACCTGCACTGAAGTACCCAAACCACCATATACTTTCGGCATCATGTTATCTGTGGCTACCTTGTTTGTAGTCTGAGCTAATGCATAATTGTCTGTTTTATACAACTCACCCTTGTCATCTTTCGCCCAATACTGAGCCAAACCTGTTTCAGGATCTACACCCGCATAATCAACCAAGTACATACGGTACATTGATTCACCTTCTTCGTAAATGTAGTTTCCATCAATCAACTGACCATCCAAATCCGGATGCAGCTTGTTGATTTTATTTTTGATGAAAGTGGCATTCAAATTCACATCCCAAGTAAAGTTCTTCTGGTTGAAAATCAAGTAAGTCAAATCCAATTCAAAACCAGAGTTAGTCATAGAACCTACGTTCATCGGAATAGAAGTATAACCCACACTTCCGGCAACCGGTTTGTTGTAAAGCATATCGCTTGACTTACGACCGAAGTATTCAGCCGATCCGTTCAAACGGTTATTGAACAAAGCAAAATCAACACCCACGTTATATGAAGTTGAAGTTTCCCAAGTCAAATCCCGATTACCTTTTGCAATCATCGTACCGTCTGAGAATACACCGTCTGCACCTGTCATGTTATACTGGTCCATCCATGGATAATAGTTTTTAGCTGTCCCCATCACTCCTACAGTATACCCACCTGGGAACAAGATATCATCGTTACCCTGCTGACCGAAAGAAGCCTTCAGTTTCAACATGTTAATCCACGTAATATCCTTCATGAAATCTTCACGTGTAATCATCCAAGCCACACTTGCAGCCCAGAAGTCACCCCAACGATTTTCAGGAGCGAAGCGAGAAGAAGCATCACGACGGTAAGATACGTTACCAAAGTATTTGTCATCATAAGAGTAGTTTACACGACCGAAGAAACCTTCAGTAGCATAAGTCAGTTTCATACCACTGGCTGTTTTCTTATCGATTGTATTGCTGATATAGAAGCTTTCCGGGTCATACAGATTCTGACCAGAACCAGTCAATTCTGTATATTCGTATGAATAGCCATCATAACCGGCAGTAATATCAAAATGATGTACATCTTTTACCGCGAACTGATAGTTGGCTACATACTGCTGGTCGAAACCAAAAGTACGCATAGCAGCCTGATAAGCATTACCTCCATAAGAAGCGCTCTGACCCATATATGCGTTACCCAAATCATTGTAACGTGTATTATCAATATTCATACCAAAGCGTGCGCTGATGGTCAGACCTTTAATCGGAGTAAGTTCAGCAAACCAGTTTGCATTCAACACGTCAGCCAAATACTCAGTCTTATTATAAATAAGGTCACCTGCCGGATTGGCAATGGACATAAAGGCACGTGATGAAGGACTGCTTACACCATCACCATAATCATACACCTTACGACCGTTCAGTGTCATAATCTGCTTGTCAGCGCCACGTACATACATCGGATAAACCGGAGCAATGTTATTGGCAATATAGAAAGCATTACCAGAAGATGACGTATTATTCTGATCACCTGGATAGTTACTCTTTGAATTTACATAGTTCATGTTGGCACCCACTTTCAACCAGTCTGTCACCTTGTAGTCACCTTTCAAACGACCGCTGAAGCGAGTCAAGCCAGAACCTTCAATTACACCCTGATCATCCAAATAACCGAAAGCCATGTAGAAAGTAGACTTATCGTTACCACCAGATACATTCAAGTTATATTCCTGGCGAAGAGCTGTTCTAAATGTTTCATCAGCCCAGTTGTCCGGAGTATAATAATATCCATATTCATCTGTATAGCCCAATGTAGCATTCGGATTCAGCAAACCGTTGCTACCAATCAGCAACTGACCTTCAGGCACTGTATAAATCTGGTAACCTACACCACCATTTCCAGCAGAAAGCAAAGTATTGTTTGCAGCTACATTGGCAGCCTGCGGAGTCATACCATTAGTCTGTACATAACCATTATAAATAGCTTCGTAAGCCTTTTCCAGATAATTCTTTGAACTTGTCAGTACATCGTAGTTCTTTACGCCACGGGAGTTAGCACCCCATTTTGCATCGAAGTTTACACGCGCCTTACCAGAAGTACCTTTTTTAGTAGTAATCATAATGATACCGTTTGCACCACGCGCACCATACAACGCTGTAGAGGCCGCGTCTTTCAACACTGTCATCGATTCAATATCTGCAGAGTTAATAGAAGACAAGTCACCATCATAAGGCACACCATCAACTACATACAACGGATCTGTTCCGGCATTGATTGATCCGACACCACGGATACGTACTTTCGCATCTTCACCCGGCTGACCGTTATTACTCAAAATCTGCACACCAGCTACAGCTCCAGCTAACGCATTTGAAACGTTTGATACCTGACGTTTCTCAATCTTATCAGCTTTCATCACTGCTGCAGAACCTGTAAATGACCCTTTGGTAGAAGTACCATACGCAGTTACCACAACTTCATCAAGTACCTCAGCATCAGACTTCAACACCACTTTTACGATAGGCTTAATCTTCACTTCCTGCGACTGCATTCCGATGAAAGAAATGACCAAAGTTCCGGCGGAACTATAAAATGCTGCAATGCACTGATAATTAATCAAATATGAATTTCACACTAATTCTATTCAAGATGCATAATAAATTATGGATTATTTTTTTATGTAACTTTTCTACCCAAATTCTACTGAAAAAACTCTTTACATTAAAATTCTATTAACCTACAAAACTTATATTTCTTAATTTTGAATTAGTTATAAGATAAAAAGCTAACTTTGTGAATAAACACTTTTACAAAATGAAAAAATATCCAGTAGGTATACAAAGCTTTGAAAGCCTTCGCAAAGGAGGGTATCTATATATAGATAAGACAGAACTTATTTATCGCTTGATTTCAACCGGAAAGTATTACTTTTTTAGCCGTCCCAGAAGGTTTGGAAAGAGTTTATTAATTTCTACATTAGAAGCTTACTACTCAGGACGTAAAGAATTATTCCAAGGATTGTTTATTAATGAAGTGGAAAATGATTGGAATTCTTATCCTATTTTACATTTTGACCTAAATGCACAGAAATATGATTCACCGGAAAGTTTAAATGATATATTAAATGATATCCTTGTAAAATGGGAAAAACTCTATGGCACAGAACCCAGTGAAGTCTCTCTTTCTTTACGATTTCAGGGAATAATCCAACGGGCAGCTGAAAAAACAGGAAAAAGTGTTGTTATTCTGGTAGACGAATATGACAAGCCAATGCTCCAAGCGATAGGAAACAATGACTTGCAGAACACTTATCGTGACACGTTAAAAGCTTTTTATGGAGCATTGAAAAGTAAAGATCAATACATTCAGTTTGCTTTGTTGACAGGAGTTACCAAATTTAGTAAAGTAAGCATATTCAGTGACTTGAATAATTTAATGGATATATCTTTTGATAAAAGATATGCGGAGCTTTGCGGAATAACAGAAAATGAAATTCATACTTGGTTGGAAGAGGATTTACATGAGTTGTCAGTTAATACAAATATGAGTTATGACCAAGTATGTAAATGCCTGAAAGAACGCTATGATGGCTATCATTTTACAGAAGATTCAAACGGGCTATATAATCCGTTCAGCCTTTTGAACACCTTTGCCAGAATGAAGTTTGGAAATTATTGGTTTGAAACAGGAACACCCAGTTATTTGGCACAACTGCTTAAACAAAATAAATACAACCTGACCAGACTTTCTAACGAGGTCGTAACAAGTGATTTGCTGAATGGAGTAGATACATTAATAAATAGCCCTATTCCAGTATTATATCAAAGCGGTTATCTTACAATTAAAAGTTATAACTCCCGTTTTAATGTATATACTTTAGGATTTCCCAACAAAGAAGTGGAAGAAGGTTTTATCAGCTATTTGTTGCCTTATTATGCTCATGTGCAGCCTGCTGAATCAGCATTTCAAATTATGAACTTTATTGAAGAAGTAGAAAAAGGAGAAATAGATGCATTCTTTTTACGGCTAAAAAGTTTTTTTGCAGATACTCCTTATGAGATGATACGTGATTTAGAGTTGCATTATCAGAATGTTCTTTTTATCCTGTTTAAATTACTTGGATTCTATACAGAGGTAGAATATCATACTTCAGAAGGACGAATTGATTTACTGATAAAAACCAGCAAGTTTATTTATTTGATGGAGTTTAAATTAGAAGGCACAGCAGAGGAAGCTTTGGCACAGATAAATGAAAAACATTATGTAACTCCTTTTCAAGTAGACAGAAGAAAAGTTTTTAAAATTGGTGTAAACTTTAGCAACAAAACACGAAATATTCAGAAGTGGATTGTCGAAGAGGTGTAGAAAAACAAGAATGCGATCGAGCAAATCTGTCACTCCCATCTATACATAAGTACTCCGAAACTGCGTAATACTTATAACTTTTGTCCAGCATCAGTAAACGTATGATAATAAAAAAGGCTAGGAAACATAAGAGCTGTGTTTCCTAGCTTTTTTTATTGGTGATTTTTAGTCGTTTACTTTAAGGAGGTGATGGTATAAGTTTCGTCACATGCTCCAGTTGTAACATCGCCAGCTATGAATTCAAGCGGGAAAGTAAAGGTTTTGCTTGTTTGATCATACGTTGCATCCTCCACAAGTGAGGCAGTGAAAGAGCCATATTCCGGTATTGTATATCCTGTAGGAATAGAAGGAGACTCTAAGCTGACTTTATTCTCCCCGTCCCATGAGAAAACAATACTTCCAGTGCCTGTTCCCCAGCATGATTTCAAGCGGTACATATCTAGTATAGCAGAATATTCCATAACCTGGTCGGTTTCCATCGGGTTTTCATCCGGACTTGTCAGATAGTCGGAGAATTTACCGTCGGCATAAGGTACATAATCTTCTTTAATCACCTGTAGTGACAGACGAGGGTATACTTCCGATTGCAGGTAAGCTTGCGTGTATTGTGCATCAATACTCAGACGGACAGGATAAGTTTCAAACATTTTCAACCCGCTGCTCACCTTTACGGTTATCGACTTGCTGCTTTCACCTTGTGCAAAATCCACTTGTGTGGGTATGTCAATTAGGTCAGCATGAGGATTATCTACTTTCAGTGGAATAGAAAGGGCTTCATCGGCTTGATTCCTTCCCACTGTAATGGTAAATTCCGTAGTCTCAGGCCCAAGGACGACTTCTGCTCCGGTCGGTGATTCAAAATACACATTGAGTCCGTTCTCACTGCTGGCTTCGCCCGGAGTATACTCATCCTCGTTACATCCAGCAAGGAAAGCGGCTGTACAAACCGCTCCGGCAAAAAATATATACTTGAACATTTTCATAATTGTCTTGTGTTTTAAGAGTTAAACGAATCAGTCGGTCACACCGTCTCTCAGGTTCGGGTTTTGCAGGGAAACTGGTTTGTTTCCTCCGGTATTGTTCTCGATGCCTGAATTGTTGTTACTTTCTTTTTGCGGTATACGTAGCAGCAGATAAGGGTCATTAGCTTCTACGTTGAAGCAAAAGGCATCGGGCCAATTCTCTGTATCTGTGCCGTGGAAACGTACTACCGGCTTGTTCAGACGCATAATATCAGCCATAGCAAAACCTTCGCCCCACAATTCGATGCGACGCTGTTTCCAAATTTCGTTCTGTAGGTCCTCTTTGGAAGTAGCTGTGCAGACGTAGTTCCGGTCACGGTAGTTCTGCACAAAATCTTCCAACTTGTGCTTGGCCTGTGCTTCCTGCTGGCTCATGGCCAGCCCTTCCGCCTCAATTAACAGCATTTCTTCAGCACGCATGATACACCAGTCGCAGTCGTTGGTGGCACTTCCGATACCGCTTTTCATTCCGAATTTTACGTTCGTATAAGGTACGAAAGCCATTTTGACATCAGTAATGGTATAGGCCGGAATATCTTGCCCGCTGGCTTTTCCCCAGGTAAGTCCGTCCAGTAGGTCGGAATGCAGATTTTCATCCACCCACCATTGTTTACGGATGTCTGTATCCGGAATCTGGTCATACAGCAGGGTGTTGATACGTTTGTATACACCTACGGCTGCTGCGTAAGCCGATCCGGAGAAGGAACCCAGATGCGACGGCCAGGAAGGATTGCCGCCATTCTTTGTCACATCACTGGCAGTGATACTAATGCCCCATATCCAGTTGTGGTCATTTATACTATAGAATGCGGGAGTGGATACCTCCTCGCGGCTGTAAGGAATATACCCCTCTAGTGCCTTGGCTGCATCGGCTGCGGCTTCTGCATATTTTCCCATATACAGATAAGCGCGTGCGCGGAGTCCGTAAGCCACTTGCTGGTCAATACGGGTTTTATCGCCTTTGCGGTCGTAGTTCTCCAATTTGCTGATGGCATCGGTTAAGTCAGTGAGAATTTGTGTATAAATCTGTTCTACTGTTGCCCGTGGATTATTTCTTGAATCTTCTGTAGTGGTAGTTTCCGTCACAAGCGGTACGCAAGGCTTGTCCTTGCTGCTTGCGTAATTGAACTGAAAATAAGGTGCCAGACAGAGATAGTCGAAAGCACGCACAGCTTTCGCTTCGCCAATGTATTGTTTCATCGTCTCATCTTCCGTATTGGGGTCTATGGAAGCCAGTATATCATTTGCCAGTTTCAGCTGGTTGTAGAAATAACTGTAGCGTAATTGTGGGTTGGCGTATGTCTCGTTGCGGTCGGAATAGTCACTTGAAACTGTAAACCAGTTGTAGCCGCTGTTATCACATACCATGTCCGCTCCGTTCAAGTCTTGTGAAATGCAAGCGGTAGGGTAGCCAAAGTCATCGTCACGTTCACTAGCGGGAGCACCAGCATATTGTGTGCCCATGTAGTGGTACATACCTATCAGGCTTGACTCCACGCGGGAAGGAATTTGTTCTTTGGTGTTTTCTATCTGGTCGTCCGTGATGCGGAATCCTTCGCTGTCCATGTTGTCCATATCAGAGCAACCGGCCCATGCGGCACATCCCATGGCCACAAAAAAGAGTTTGCTATATAATTTCATATTCTGTATTTCGTTTGTTGTTTAAAAAGTAAGATTGATACCTCCAGTAATGGTACGCATAGCCGAGTATGCGCTGCTGGTGGCAGCTCCACTTCCGTAAGTAGAACTTCCCAGACCGAAATCCTGACGCGGGTCAAGACCTTTGCGAGCTGTAAGCAGGGCTACATTGTCGGCCGATACATAAACACGAAGGGTGCGGATCTGCAATTTTTGTGTCCAGCTTTTCGGTAAGGTATAGCCTAATGTGATGTTATTCAGGCTCAAGTAGTTGGAACTTACGAGATAACGGCTTGAATCCAGCTGGTAACAGTCGTCGCTAGCACTCAATCGGGGCACGTCTGTATAGCGGTTTTCCGGAGTCCATGCATTGCGGATGTCGGTCGACCAGTTATAACCCTGCATACCGCTGCCGCCGTTATGCATGAACGACTGGTAGGTCCCGTCGTAGTAGCGTCCTCCCAACTGATAGGACAACTGTATACTGAAGTCAAGTCCTTTATAGTTCAATGAAGTACCGAAACCTCCGTACACCTTCGGAAGTAAATCGCCCTGGTCAGCTTGTTTAGCTTCGGAATAGTTGGTTGTGGTAGTATAATCTCCGTTGTCCGGGTCTACGTAATACATTGCCAGACCAGTTTCAGGGTCTACTCCGGCATATTCCTTTATATAAGATTCATACAGAGATCCTCCGATACGGTAGATGTAGTAAGACCCCTTCTGACCTCCAGCTGCTTCCAGTTCAGGTGATAGTTCCGTAATCTTGTTCTTGTAGTGGGTAAGGTTCAAGTTTGCCGTCCACTCAAACTCTTTGTTGCGGAAAATAACACCTGTCAAGTCTAGTTCCACACCTTTGTTGGAGATACTTCCGATGTTGGTCGGGATATATCCGGTGTTAATACCGGAAGTAATAGGTATGGGCTGGTTGTATAGCAGGTCCTTGGTCTTACGGCTGAAGTATTCCACCGTACCGTTCAGGCGGTTGCCGAACAGTTCAAAGTCGAAACCGGTGTTAAATGAATAAGAAGTCTCCCAAGTCAAGTCTTTGTTACCTTTATATGCCAGTGTGGTAGAATATTGTCCGTTGCTGAACGAAACGTTGTACTGGTCCTTATAGGCATACCAGTTGTTGACGGCTTGTCCATTGACTGTAATCAGCAGATGGTCGTTTCCCTGCACACCCCAGCTAGCTTTGAACTTCAGCATATCCAACCATTTTACGTCTTCGAGGAACTTTTCCTTGGTCATCAGCCAGGCACCGCCCACGCTTCCGAAGTTACCCCAGCGGTTTTCCGGAGCAAAGCGTGAAGAAGCGTCGCGGCGGTATGAAGCACTCAGGAAGTATTTTCCGTCATAATTATATTGGATACGGCTCAGGATACCCTCTGTCATATAGTTATCTGTGTATGAGTTGACTGTCTTCTTATCCGTACCTACCGCATTGCCCAATTCGCCTATGTTCGGGTCATACAGATTGGTGTTTTCTCCGTAGAGTACCTGCTCTTTCAACCGGTATTGTTCGTAACCCACCATGATGTCAAAGTTGTGGACATGGTTAAACGTATGTACATAACTTGCCAGATACTGTGTGTTGACACCGAAAGAGCGTGTACTTTCTACATATACGTCTCCGTCTGTAGAAGACGCACTACCGAAAGTGCTATACAAGTTGTTAGAACGTGTATTTTCTAGTGTTGTAGCAATGTTGGCTGTAAGAGCCAGTCCTTCCAGCGGCATGATATTGGCATACCATTTTCCGGTGAATGCATCTGTATAAGTGTGATATTTGTTCAGTTCAATGTCACGTGCCGCATTTCCGGTGAAGGAAGGACGTTTGAAATTGGTGCTGGACCCAGCGTCATATACCCGATGTCCGGTGTTCGGGTCAATCTTGACAGAACCGTCCGCATTGCGGACATACATTGGGTAAATGGGAGCAATGGAGTTCACGATATAGAACAGATTTGCACTGGAAGACCAGTCGTCTGCAGTCTGGTTGTCGGGAGCCTGCGAGTCCGAATAGGTATAGGCTAGGTTTGTACCGATTTTCAACCATTTCTTTGCCTGATAGTCTACTTTTCCTCGTCCAGTATAACGCTTGAAGGCCGAGTTCTGAATCAGACCGGTATCATTCAGATAGCCTGCACTGGCATAATAGCTGATTTTGTCTGATTTCCCAGATACGCTGGCATTGTATTCCTGTCGGAAACTGCTTCCGAAAATCTCATCATACCAGTCATCCGGTGTATAATAGTAAGTTCCGTCTGAATACCCCAGTGTGGCGTTCGGATTCAGCCGGAAGTTGGTTCCAATCAGATTCTCTCCCTGAGGTACGGTATATACTTGATAGCCTAAACCTCCGTTCTTTGCATCAAACAAAGTCTTATTGGCATAGGCATACGCCTCTGCGGCTGAGGCTCCATTGTAAACCTTTGAATTGTATAAAGCCTTGTACATCGTTTCATAATATTCTCCGGGCGAACTGATGACATCATAATTAGGTACCGCACGTGAGTTGGACCCCCATTTGGCATCAAAGGTCACGCGTGCTTCACCGTTCTGTCCGCTTTTGGTAGTAATCAGTACCACACCATTTGCACCACGAGCACCGTAAATAGCATTAGCAGCAGCATCCTTCAACACTGTTAGAGATTCAATATCAGATGGATTTATAGAAGAAATATTTCCATCATAAGGAACACCGTCTACTACATATAGTGGGTCATTACTTGAACTCATGGAACCGATACCTCGGATACGTATCTTAGCTGCTTCCCCCGGTTGTCCATTGTCACTTGTCATTTGCACGCCGGCCACTTGTCCAGACATGGCATTGGTAATATTAGAGACGCTTCTAGTGGCAATCTTGTCTGCATTCATGGTGCCGGCAGAACCGGTAAATGATGATTTTTTAGCTGTACCATACGCCACTACCATTACTTCATCAAGTTGTTCAGCATCAGATTTCAGTACTACATTTACATTTGACTTAATCTTCACTTCCTGCGACTGCATTCCGATGAAGGAGATGACCAAAGTTCCGGCGGAACTACATGTTGTTATAACATCTTGATAATCATTTGTTTATATTATATATAAAAATATTTTGTGGAAAACATGTTACATTAAACGACTTATAGGTGTATTATTAAAGAAATTTTCTACCCGGCAAATACCAAGTTTCCAGCCTGGCATTTATTGAAGGAAATATAGAATGAACATTCTATTGATTCTTTGGCTATCCAGGTGACATCTTTCAGGAAACAACTGTATATTCTTTTATATCTTCTGGCGTATTTTCTGGAACGCCTTGATATATTCTCTGTTTCACAGTGCAGGATTTGTATCCC
>UMJE01029311.1_pt1 | contig 14020 bp, 10 predicted proteins | sample 1965971 | NCBI WGS metagenome assembly UMJE01 (sample SAMEA4836143, study PRJEB28245) | human gut metagenome | biome: gut microbiome; material: fecal sample | place: Denmark | collected 2008 | reverse complement strand
AATTAATATGTCCAATATTTTGGGTGCATATCAAACTTTAATGCTTTTATTTTTAGCCTAAATTATTATTTAGATAATACACGTGCTAAGCGTACTAGTTCTGGGTCTAATGTTTTGTTGTTATTTACAGAATCATGAAGGTCAATAGCTACAACTTTACCTTCGTTGATACCAAATACGATATTAGACTGACCATTGAGAAGTGCTAAAGCAGCTTTTTCACCTAACATACTAGCTTTTACACGGTCTTCAGCTGTTGGAGAACCACCACGTTGAACGTGACCTAATACAGTTACACGAGTATCGATACCAGTTTTTTCACCGATTTCTTTACCGATATCTACAGCACTGCCTACACCTTCAGCAACAACAACGATGCTATAACGGCGACCATTGTCATAAGATGTTTTGAGTTCATCACAAATTTTGTTAAGGTCATATTTAACTTCTGGAACGAGAACATATTCTGCACCACCAGCGATACCTGCCATCATAGCAAGCCAGCCACATTTACGACCCATAACTTCAAGAACAATGATACGACGATGAGCAGATGCTGTATCACGAAGTTTATTGATTGCATCTAAGATAGTGTTTAATGCAGTATCAGCACCGATAGTATAATCAGAGCCCCAAACATCATTATCGATAGTACCAGGAAGACCAACGATTGGCATACCTAAATCGCTTAATAAAGAACCACCAGTTAAGCTACCATCACCACCGATAATAACTAAACCTTCAATGCCATGGCTTTGAAGAATTTTAAGAGCTTCTTTACGAGTTTCTTCTTGTTTGAATTCTGGGCAACGAGCTGTACCTAAGAAAGTACCACCACGTTGGATAATATCACTAACGCTTTGAGAATTTAATTCTACGATACGATCTTCAAGCATACCTTTGTATCCATCATAGATACCAAATACTTTTACTCCTTCATAAAGAGCTGTACGAACTACCGCACGAGCTGCAGCATTCATTCCTGGGCTATCTCCACCACTAGTCATGATTGCAATAGATTTTAACATATCAAATTACCCCTTTTCTTCTTTGATATACAATATAATGCATATTATTAACTATATAGAAATGCTTATACTAAAATATAAACATATTCGCAACTTTTTAAATATCTGTATTTCCATCTACAGTATGATTTAATTTTACTAATACGCGCGTAATACGAACTCTATCTACTTCTTCGACAAAGAATTCATCATCGCCGAAGTTAGCTTTTTGACCTACACGTGGAGGAGTATCTACCTGTGTAGAAAGCCAACCACCGATAGTATCTATATTTTCTTCTTCAATATTAGTGCCAAACATTTCATTTACATCGTCAAGTAACATTTTCGCATCAAGGGAATATAATTTCTCTGTACGTTTTTCTACTGTTGGTCTTTCTTCATCAAATTCATCTTGAATTTCACCAACAATTTCCTCAACAATGTCTTCTAATGTAACCATACCAGCTGTACCGCCATATTCATCTACAACAATAGCTAATTGTAAACGTTTTCCTTGCATAAGTTTTAACAAATTACGCACTGGCATAGATTCTGGTACGACAGTAACTTCTCTTAATAATGACCTAATATCAATATTTTTGCGCGCATATAATGGATTTAATAAATCTTTTATATGCAAAAATCCTACTATATTATCTTTATCTTCAATACAAACAGGATATCTTGTCATCTGTTCAGTCAACGCTTTTTTTACATTTTCATCAAAAGAGTCTTCTAAATACAAACAAATCATATCTGTTCGAGGGATCATAATCTCTCTAACTGTAAGATTAGATAAATCAAATACATTATCTACAAAAGTCAATTCTGTTTTATCAATATATCCATGTTTATGACTTTCTTCCATCAACAAGCGAATTTCTTCTTCACTATGAGCTTCTTCACCTTCACTTGCCACTTCAAAACCAAGGCGAATTATTACCCAGTTAGCTACATGGTTTAAAATCCATACAGCCGGCCACATAATCTTGTGGAAAATAAGCATTGGTATAGAAATATTAAGTGTTACAGTTTCTGCTTTTTGAATAGCCATAGATTTTGGTGCTAATTCACCTAAAATGATATGCATTGCTGTAATAAGAGAGAAACCTACCACAAGTGCTATAGAATGAGCAAAATCTTCACCAAAGCCAAAGAACTGCACAACCGGTACTAATAAAGCTGCAACAGCTGGCTCACCAACCCAACCTAAACCAAGGGATGCAAGTGTTATCCCTAACTGTGTTACTGATAAAGATGCATCTAAATGGTCTGTGAGCTTTTTGGCATATTTAGCTCGTGTATTACCTTCTTGTAAAAGCGTTTCCAAACGAGAGGAACGAATTTTTACAAGGGCAAATTCCGCCGCTACGAAAAAACCATTCATAAACACTAAAAATACTACTAAAATTAATTTCAACAGAACTTCAATTAGCTCCAATAATTAATTACCTGTATCAACTATTTATACTAACATTGAAACAGGTAATTCACCTCCTATATTGTATAAATTTAAATCTAGTATAATTATATAAAATCATAAGTTATTTTTCAACTTTTTCTTTATCTGAATATTTTTACGTTGTATTTACTTTTAATTTACATTTTAGTATAGTTAATAAAAATTCTTTAAATAGATTTAAAAATTCATATACTAGTTCAACGTATTTTGAGCTTTCTATATCACAGGAATTCCATTATTATCATCATAAGTAGCTGTACAATGAGGATAATTTGAGCATGCCCAAAACCAACCATTTTTACCGCGAATTCTACGTAAATTGCCTTCTTTACAACGCGTACATAAATATTTTGATGTAGCTTTAGTATTTTTATTTTTCTCTATAGGCATTGCTGAAAATTTTTCTTTAGGAGCAAAATTCATCTTTTTCGTATTTTCTCTAGCGATTAAATCCCAAGCTGAAATCAATTGATTATCTTGCTGAAATATCTCATTTTGCCCAGATTTTATATAATTTTTATCACTATTATTATAACTCATTTGTCGATAATTATTGAAATTAAATTTTGTTTTTTCTATATCTGGCTTGCCATCTACATCATTACAAGTCATACGACAATTAGGAAAGTTAGAACAGCCCCAAAACTCACCATTTTTACCTTTGCGTTTTACTAAAATACCTTGATTACATCTAGGGCATTTATATTCATGCTCTTGTACCAAAACTGTCTTCGTTGCTTTAATACATAAATTCTGCGTAAATTCTGCCTGTTTAGCTAAAAATTCTTCAATTGTCCCTTGACCTTCAGATAAAGAATGAAGATAATCTTCCCAAACAGCTGTAGAGTCTGGATATGTCATTTCATCTGGCAGTGCATCAATTAAAATATATGCCGACTGTGTTGGCACTAAATATTTCTTTTTACCTTCAAGTTGTAAAAAATTTCTCTTTACTAAATCTTCGATAATAGTTGCTCTTGTCGCTTCTGTGCCAATACCATAAATATCTTTTAATTTTTTCTTAACTTCTACATCTTTTACATATTTATGAATATCTTTCATACCTGCAAGCAGTGTCGAACTTGTAAAGCGAGTTGGTGGTTTTGTAGATTTTTTATCATATTCGCCTTTTACATATTCTACTTCATCACCTTTTTTCATAAGTGGCAATGAATTTTGTTCTTCTTTTTCTTCATTATCTTCTTTTTTATCGTCTTCATTTAAAGATTTTTCTTTATTATTTTGCACATATAATTCTTTCCAGCCCATCTGTTTTACGACTCTACCACTTGTTACAAACAATTCTTGCATATATTCTATGCTGATTTTAGTCTGGTCATAAATATGAACTGGATAAAATTGTGCTATATATGCTTGAGCTATTAAAAAGTAAATATTTCTTTCTTCTGTAGTCAAACTCATTAAATTGACTTTTACTTTTGTTGGAATAATCGCATGATGAGCTGTAATTTTTTTATCATTCCATGCTCTACTTTTCGTTTTTAAATCACATTTTTTTGCCCAATTAGCCAACTGCTTTTCATTGATATTATCTAAATTCTGCAAAATAATCTTAGCATCACTAAATTGGCTTTGTGGTAAATATTCACAATCAGAACGTGGATATGTCGTCAATTTTTTCTCATATAATTTTTGTGCAGTATCTAATACTAATTGCGGGTCATATCCATATTTTTTACCTGCCAAAACTTGCAAACTAGATAAAGAAAATGGCAGTCTTTGTGCTTCTTTCTTCTGTGCTTTTTGATAAGCTATTATTTTTCCTGCTTCTGTTTTTTGAGCAAATTTACCGATTAAAGCTTTAGCTATATTTTCATCAATTAAACGATTTTCAAAATCTAGTCCCGCCTGTGTATCTTTAGGCTTCCATGTGGCACTAAATTCACCATTTTGATGAGCAAATATCGCTTTTATCGTGAAATAATCCACTGGTTTAAAATCTTTTAATTCGCGTTCTCTGCGGACAACTAAAGCAAGTGTCGGTGTTTTTACCCTACCTACAGCAAATACACCTTTTTTCCCTGCTCTTCTTGCTGCCAAAGTATATGCCCTAGACAAATTCATACCGATAAGCCAATCTGCTCTTGCTCTAGCTAAAGCAGATTTTTTTAAATTCAAAAAATCTCGATTATCTCGCAAATCTTTATTAGCTTTTTTTATACTTTCCTCGTCTAAGGCATTTAATAAAATTCGCTTTACAGGTTTTTGACAATTTAAATAATCTAGAACTTCATCAATCAATAATTGCCCTTCTCTATCAGGGTCGCCCGCATGAACTATTTCATCAGCTTTATCAATAAGATTTTTAATAATACCAAATTGCTTTTTGCAAGACTCATCTATAATCATTTTCCACTGTTTTGGTATAATCGGTAAATCTTCAGCTTTCCAATTTTTATATTTAGCATTGTATTCTTCTGGCTCAGCTTGACGCAAAATATGACCAAAAGCCCATGTTACAATTCCATCTTTAGTTATTAAATATCCATCTTTTCTTTGCACAGGACCTGTCAAACATTTTGCAATCTCTGCTCCCATACTTGGTTTTTCAGCTATATATAAACGCATAATTTCATCTCCTAAATTACTTGAATTAATTAAAAATAAAATTATAAATCGCTACAAAAACAAATATAGTCCATGCTATGAGAAAAATTCCACAAATAGCTAAAAGCCAAGGCATTTTCGGCCCTAAATAATCTGCTTGTGCTTCTGATTTCGCTCTAACAGAAGTAGGTAACATCTGAAGCATTGCATATAAAATTCCCGGCACAACTACTGCATCATCTAATAATCCCAGTCCCGGTATCATATCTGGTAAAAAATCAATAGGACTTATAAGATATAAAAACGCTACAATGGTCATTGTCTTTATCATCTTAGGTGTATTTCTATTAAATAAAGCTGTAAATAAAATTAAAATATCTCTTCTACTTGAACTGATAAACGATAAAATTCGTGTAAACATTTAAAATTCTCCTTAATAAAAATAAACTTATAAATTAAATCAAAATATCATCTATAAAATAAAAACTCTATATTAAATATTAATTATTATACTTAATATAGAGCTTTATGTGAACTATAATTTATTTTTCTATTTTTTCTTCTACAGATACTTTTTCTTCAGGGAAAATTATATCTGCTTCAAACATACGTTGCCATGGAAATCTTATTTGCGCATCAGCCACATAGGATTGACCTTCAAATTTTTCTAAGCCATAATCAGCTATCATTTTCTGTAAAGCTTCTGTAGCTAATTTTTCTGCTGGTAAAGTTCTAGTTTTTGTATTACCATAATCGCCTTCACCAGGCATGGAATTTAATCTATTCGCTACAGCTTGTCTAATATTTGCTTGATAGAGCCAATCATCTAAATAGCGGACTTCAAGCATTTTTAAAATGCCCACTCTATCTGTATAATTTGCTCCCATGCCCATAGCCAAAGCATAACCTGTACTATTTGTAGGTGTATTCCAACCTGAATAAGCATTTAATTTATCTAATAAATTCTTACCATATAAACTAAACATTAAAGCATTATCAGAGCCATTACCAAATGTGATATCGCCAATACCTACTTTTTTATTAGCCTGTACAGCTTCATCGACCATATTGACAAAATCTATGATATTTTCATTTGGTATATATACATTATTTAAATCATTAGCTGCACCTGTTGTACCGTCAAAATTAGTATTAACCATGAATACCAAATCTGCTCTTTTATCGCTATTGACTTTCATACCGCCAGCCATTTTGATATGAGTCGCTATAGAATTTTTAATTGGTTCATTAGAATATGCTGGTATCGTATTTTCTCCTGTACCTTTAGCATAATGAACACTTACAAATGGAATATCACCTTGTAAATTATTCACTGCTCTAGTCAATAAAACATAACCAATTTCATCAATTCCAGCTACTGATTGATATTTCAACTCACCTAAATCATTGCCATAATTATCAAGAGCACGGCGTTCTTTATTTGTCTGTGAATATTTCGCATTATCATCACAACCTAATGCTAAATAAGTGATTACATCATTTCTAGCTAAATCAATTAAATTCTTACTTACTAAAAAATTACCTTGTCTACGAGAAAGCCAATCATCTAGAGCTGCTTTGGGTATTTTTTGTTCATATTGCTGTAACTGTTTTCTTTCTTTATGTGTTAGTCCATCTTGTTCTAATTTATCAGTCAATGCAGTATAACGCGCAATATCTGTACCATATTGAGCATAATAATTTGCATCTTCACTACCTGACGCTTCACTTGTTTGAGGTGTTCTCATAATCGAGCCAAATACATATAATTTCATATTTGGATTTGCTTGATGTATTTTTTCAAAATTATGCACTCTAGCTAAAACAACATCTTCACTTAAATTATGTTTTCTTGAAGCAACAAGACTACCATAAACCATGGAATCTGAAGATATTACTGCTGCATCAGCTTTTTTTGCATTTTCTATCACCCATTTAGATAACTCCTCTGGTTTTGCATAAGGATTTTCTCTATTACCTAAGAGTTCTTCTGGTGGTGTCAATACTTCATATCCTAAATCACGAATATTATCTGCTGTCTGCTTAAAAGAAATCGGTCTATTATCATGGGGTACAAAAATAATAGTTTTATTTAAACTAGCAAAAACAACATTCGGTACATAAACTACTATCATCATCAAAAAAAGACATAATAGTTGTTTTAAATATTTAAACTGCACTTTATCACCTCATTAATTATAAATATCTTAATCATAATAAATTATATCATAATTTCAATCATACTAGAAAAGCCTGCAAAATAATATGCAGGCTTTTTCATTTAATATTTTAAATGCTTTTTCAATACTGTTTCATTTAATTTATTACCAGAAACATCGAAATTAGCTTCAAAAATTCTATTCCATGGCATTGTTATCGAAACATTTACTGCTTCATTAAATAAATTTAAATTATCACTTACAAAAGAACGCATTAATTTTGTACCATATTCTTCAATATATGGTCTTTTTGTATCTCCTATAGTTAAATAATCACCACTACCTGGCAATAAATTTAAATAAGAGTTTACACTTTGACGAACATTTGCTTGATATACCCAATCATCTAGATATCTAGTCAATAATAATTCATTGCGCTTATCTTGGCTTATCTGATTGCCTACAATTCCCATACCTAATGCAAAACCAGTGCTATTAGTCGCTGTATTCCAACCAGCATATCCATATAATTTATCTAATAAATCTCTATCTTGTAATTGTTTCATCAAAGCATTGTCTGCTCCATTAGCAAAAGCAATATCACCTACAGCCACATGATAGCCTGCATTGACAAAGCTTTCTATATCTTCAACAAAATCCATTGTATTATATCTTGGTTGAAGCGTATTTACTGGAGTATTAGCATCATATGTCCAGCCACTGCGATTAGTATTTATAAACATTACTAAATCAGCTTTTTTCAAATCATATGTTCTAATACCACCGATAGCCGTTATTTGACTTGTAAGTGTATTATCTATAGACTCATCTGAATATGTTGGCACAGTTGCTCCGCCATAACCAGAAGCATATTTTATATATACATATGGCTTATAATTTTCTAATTCATTAACGGCTCTAGTCAAAACTAAAAGCCCAACTTCATCTAAACCAGTCAAAACTTGGAAACGATTATTTTTTAATCCTAAACTATTTGCATATTCTCTCAACTCATTACTTTCTCTATGAGTCTGGGATAATTTAGAATTATCATCTTTTCCTGTTGCCATATACACTACATCATTATTTTTAACTAAATTTATCAATTGTTTATTGACTTCCACATTTGTTCTGCGACGGGAAAGCCAATCTTTTAAAGCTGCCTCTGGCACACCTTCTCTTAGGGCTACTTGATAACTTTCATTTAATCCTGAAGTATCAGCATTATCAATTTTTGTATAATTAGCTATAGCTTGTCCATATTTTACATAGTATTCTGGCTCTTCTGTTCCTGAAGAAGCTCCATCTTTTGGCGTTCTCATAATAGAAGAAAATACATATATAGGCATCTTAGGGTGCGTATCATGCAACTTTTCTATATTTTTTACACGTCTTAACAATAAATCTTTTGGTATATGATGTTTTCTTGAAGCTACTAAACTTCCATAAATCATAGCATCAGAAGATATTACTGCTACTTTATCTTTACCACCATTTTCCACTAACCAACGATTAATTTCTTCTGGTCTGCCAGCTTTATCTCTATCACCTAATAAATCTTTTGGTGGCATCTCTACAGTATAACCCATAGAACGGATTACTTGTGCTGTTTGATCGGAAGATATCGGTCTATCATCTTGAGACACATACAAAATTACTTTTTTCTCATCTTTAGCAAATACTTTTTCTACATTAAAAATATTTACTAAACAAACAACTAAACAAATTCCTAAAACTAGTTTTTTCCAACTCCTAGAATACAAAGTTTACACCTCTCCACTGCCAAATAGCGTATTATCTTCTCTGCTTTTTATTTTCTTTCATATTCTTTTTTTGCTCTTTAGTTAAAGTTATTCCTGCAGCTTTTAAATCTTCAGGTTTCACCTGATCAATAATTTTTGTTAAAAGCTCTTTTCTATGTTCTTTTTCATAATCTAATATAGCTTGATAAAAATTATAATCTACATCTTTTACACTCATTGTATTCATATTTTGAGTTGGTCTTTCATAATTAACATACAAAGAGTTATATCCTTGGTCTAAATATACACATTCTGTATATTCTACTGTTTTATCTTTTATATTTATTCGCAAATATTCTGCTACACCAGATAATTCATCAAATCTATATGTGCTTAAATTTCTCCATTGTCTTTTCATTATCACATCTTGAATTTGCATATTATCAAAAAGTCTTACTGTTGGTACAATTAAAATATTCGTGTCGGCATAGCCATCTGCTCCAATTTCATAGGTCATAGCATCTTTATTAAAATAATAACTTGAACGAGGTGTTGCCTGTACCCACTGAAAAACTTCTTCAGATAACGGTTCTGTCGCCGCAAAAGAATTATTTATTGGAAAACTAATAACAGTCATTAAGCTTAATACTAAAATAAAAAGATATCTTTTCACTATATTTCTCCTTTCTTCAATATACAAATAACTATCTAACTATATAATGATATCATATTTAATATTCAATTTAAAGATAATAACTATTATTATTAAATTTATACTAAAAATTTTTTCACAATTATGGTATTATATGATAGTATACAAAATAAATCTCAGAAAGGTTTTGTCATGTCAATAAAAGAATATTTTAAATTTGAAGAACGAAAAACTTCTTATTTTACTGAAACCCTTGCTGGTTTTACTACCTTTTTAACTATGGCATATATCATCATCTTAAATCCTAGTGTTCTAAGCCAGACAGGTATGGATTTTAATGGTGTATTTTTTGCCACAATAATTGCAACTATTGTCGGTTGCTTATTCATGGGGATTTTTGCTAACTACCCTATAGCGATTGCTCCTGGACTTGCAATGAATGCTTATTTTAGTTTTGTTGTAGTAATTTCTATGGGAATTCCTTGGCAAGAAGCTTTAGGCGCTGTATTTATTTCCGCTTTAATCTTTTTAATCCTTTCATTGACATCATTTCGTCAAGCTGTCATCAATGCTATACCAGCTTCAATGAAAGAAGGTATCAGTGCTGGTATCGGTTTATTTATCAGTTTTGTCGGTCTTCAAAGTGCTCATATTATTGTAGCTTCTCCAGCTACCCTAGTTACTCTTGGTAATTTTACTGACCCTGTAACTTATATGTCACTTATCGGTTTATTTATAAGCATTATTTTAGTGGTAAATAATGTACGTGGTGCTTTGTTTTTAGGCATGATTATTACCTCTATATTATCTTTCCTTTTTGGTTATATCAGCTTACCTGATACTATTTTCAGTACACCTGAACTCGGTAATACATTTATGCAAATGGATATCATGGGAGCTATTTCTCATAATCTTTATACTATAATTTTTACATTTTTCATTGTTACTTTATTTGACACTACTGGTACTATGCTTGGTATTGCCAAACAAGCAGGATTGATGAAAAATGATACTTTTCCTAATGTAAAAAGTGCTCTTTTGGCAGATTCTATCGCTAGCCTTGTTGGTTCTATTTTTGGTACAAGTCCAACATCTGCTTATGTTGAATCTGGTTCTGGTGTAGCTAGTGGTGGTCGTACTGGTTTTGTAAACGTCATCATTGCTTTATTATTCCTCTTAATGCTTTTTACAGCTCCAATTGCTAAAGTTTTATCCACTGTTCCAGCAGTTACTGCACCAGCATTAATTATTGTTGGTTTTTATATGATGAGCAGTTTATCTCGTATAAATTGGGACGATATGCAAGAAGCTTTTCCTGCTTTCTTGATTTTTCTAATGATGCCATTATCTTACAGTATCACTGATGCTGTTGGTATCGGTATTATCTCTTATTGCTTAATAAAAATATTCTCTGGAAAAATTAAACAAGTTCACCCTCTACTTTATGTATTTATGCTTTTGTTTATTATCCAATTTGTAGTCTTAAGCAATTAAAAATTTAATACTTAAGGAGGTCCTTTATCTTCTATGTTTTTTCGCAAATATAAAATTCTTGGTAGTTCTTTAATTGTCGCAGCTTGTATCAGTATTAGTTTTCCTAGTCAAGCTAGTATGACTCCTATGCAAAATAATTATACTTTAAAGGGCTTAAGTCAACATCAACAACGCGAAACAAGTGCTGTTATTGCTTTAAAAACTGATAATGATGATAATACTTTTGATAAAAAAGAAACATCTAATCACTCTGTATCAGAAAAAATCGCTGCTATTTTAAAAGGCGACTCTGATAAAAAAGAACAAAATAAAGTAGTAAATTATGGCAGTTCTTCTATCATGGGTTCAGCTATTGCAACTCGTGAACAATGCGTAAATTACCTGCTCAAAAATAACCCAAATCCTAAAATTACAGTTTCTGCTGAAGAATTAGTTGATTATTATTATGAAGAAGCTGGCAAAGAAGGAATTCGTCCTGATGCAGCTTTTGCTCAAGCTTTAAAAGAAACAGGATTTTTTAGATATGGTGGTACAGTAATACCTGACCAAAATAATTATTGCGGTCTAGGTACAACAAGTGCTACTGTAAAAGGTGCTTATTTTGAAACAGCTCGTATTGGTGTTAGAGCTCATATTCAACATTTATTGGCTTATGCTTCCGTTAGACCTCCTCGCGAAGATGTAGTAGATCCACGTTATTCCTTAGTTCGTGCCGTTTATTCTACATCAACAATTGATACATGGCCTGGTTTAAATGGTCGTTGGGCAGTTCCTGGAAATAATTACGGACAAGAAATTCTACAAATTTTAGATAATATTACAGAAGAATAAATAAAAAGAGTTGAAATATATACTTGAAGATTTTCAAATTAATATTTCAACTCTTTTTTATTAAAAATTTTAAGCTCATCAAAAATCCATATTCTAAGCGATAAATAAACTGTTATACTATTTTTCACTTATTTGCTATAATAAACATAATTATTTTATTTAAATACATTATATTAAAAATTTATGATAGAAGGTGTTAATTTGATAAAATTTCCTAAACAAACAAAATACAGTTCCTCTCATCGTTTACGGGAAATGGTGCTTGTTTTACGTAAGCATAATGTACTTACAAGCGATATGACACCTGAAAAATTGCGTTTAATCCTAGAAGATTTAGGCCCTACATTTGTAAAATTAGGTCAAATACTCTCTTTAAAACCAGGATTTTTACCTGCCGATTATGCCATTGAACTGACTAAATTGCAAACACAAGCTAAGCCTTTAGATTTTAGCATCATTAAAGACTGCCTTGAAAAAGAATATAATAAAAAAATAGAAGATGTTTTTCTCGATATAGATGACCATGCACTTGGCTCTGCTTCTATAGCTCAAGTACATAAAGCTACATTAAAAACTGGTGAAAAAATTGTCATCAAAGTACAACGTCCTGGAATTTATGAAGTAATGGCTAAAGATATAGTTTTATTAAAACGAGCTGTATCTATCTTACAAGTCTTTAAAACTTCATCTAGCATTTTAGATTTTAACGCCATTCTTGATGAAATGTGGAATATCACTAAGCAAGAAATGGATTTCATGATGGAAGCTGAACATATTGATGAATTTAAACGACTTAATAGTGAAGATATTTTCGTTGATTGTCCTACTGTAAAACATGAACTGACTACAGCTCGCGTACTTGTAATGGAATATATTGACGGTCATCGCATTGATGAAATCAGCAAATTAAAAGCCCAAGGTTATAATGTTGAAGAATTAGGTATTCATCTTGGCAAAAATTATGTAAAACAAATCATTGAAGATGGCTATTTTCATGCAGATCCTCACCCAGGTAATATTTGGATAAAAAACGGTAAAATTATTTGGCTTGATTTAGGTATGATGGGACGCTTATCTTCTAAAGAACGTGATGCTTTAAAAAAAGCTGTTTACGCCCTTGTTCAACATGATACTTATGAAATGAAAAACGCTATTTTAACTTTAGGTACTGTTCAAGGAAAATTAAATCATATCCAACTTTATGAAGACATTGATAATCTAATGAACCGTTATAGTAATGCCAATTTCCAAACATTAAAATTAAGCGAATTAGCGCATGATATCATAACTGTTGCTCGTCGTCATAAACTTTCTATTAATCCTGGTCTAAGTATGTTTGCTCGTGGTGTTGTTACGATTGAATCTGTTCTCAAAATTTGTTGTCCTAATGTTAATTTTATTGATATTTTTGCTTCTTACATGCGAGCTGATTTTAAACGAAATTTCAGTTGGAAAGAAGAATTTACTAAATTCAAACGAGATAGTTATTTAATGCTTCAAAAATCTATGCATATACCAGAACAATTATCTGATATCCTAAAAATGACAATGAGCGGACAAACTAAAGTTAATTTAGACTTAACAGGCTCAGAAGAACCACTTCGTCGTTTAGATAAAATGATTAATAAATTAATCATCGGTATCATTTGCTCTGCACTACTTTTAGGTTCTAGCATTATCTGCACTACTAATATGACACCTCAAATAATGGAAATTCCTATTTTAGGTGTATTAGGATATCTAGTAGCTGTCTTCTTATCAATTCGTTTAATGATTAACATTTTTAAAGAAAAATAGGTTTTTTACGTTCATTTTTCTTTTATACAAAAGAAAAATGAACCAAAAAGAAAACTACCCGCTCACGCACTTTTTACTTTGATAAAGATAAAAATATGCCAACAACGTTCTAAACTCACTACGTTCAAACAGTAGAACTAAAACCATTGTCATATTTTTATCTTTACCAATAGCCTACGGCTACCGCAAAAAGATGCTAAAATGCGGGAAATATTTGGTATTATTAATTATTAAATAATTTAGTAATTTTTATTTTCCGCATTATAAAATTTTGTGGTAACCGTAAGGTTATTGAAAATAATTATCTT
>UMJE01048999.1_pt1 | contig 14349 bp, 9 predicted proteins | sample 1965971 | NCBI WGS metagenome assembly UMJE01 (sample SAMEA4836143, study PRJEB28245) | human gut metagenome | biome: gut microbiome; material: fecal sample | place: Denmark | collected 2008 | reverse complement strand
GTGTGGTCGCAAGTTCGAATCTTGTCATCCCGACTACCGATAAAGCATTGATAATCGTAAGATTATCGATGCTTTTTTCTTTTAATAGCAATATCCTATTTACCTTAGTTTAATGGTCGAAATTAAACCAGCAATTAAACCAAGAATTAAACCAAATTCTTATGGATGCTATAATTTCGGTTATCTGCTACAAAAGTAAAACCTTAGCAAATGGAGAACATCCTTTAATGCTAAGAATTGCACAAAATGGGAAAAGCACATATAAAAGCCTTAAAATTTCCGTTGCTGCAAAGCATTGGGATTTTGATAAGAATGTGCCCAAACCAAACAATCCACATAAAGACTTAATTCAAAAAATCATTCTAAAAACAAAATTAGATTACCAACAACGGATTTTAGAAAAGAAAGCCAACAAAGAAGAATTTACGGCTTCTTCATTGATAAATGAACAGAAAGAAATAACAAAGACGCAAACTGTGGAAGAGTTCTATCTATTCATTATTGAAGAACTGAAACAAAAAGGGCAAATCGGGACAAGTTATGCTTACCTAAATTCTTATAATACGCTTAGGAACTTTAACAAAGGTAAGAAGCTGAATTACACTTTCAGTCATATTGATGTGTCTTTTTGCAAAAAGTACGAAGATTGGATGCGCAGTAAAGGCAACAAAGATACCACACTTAGTTATCAGTTCCGTACTTTGCGTGCTGCATACAATCGTGCCATTGATGCAAAAATAGTATGCAGAGAAAAGAACCCTTTCATTGAATACAAATTAAGCCATCTCAATACGAAAACCATGAAAAGAGCATTATCTAAAGCGGACATTCTAAAAATCATCAATGCTGATTGCAACGGTCAAAGTAATCTTCGGAAACTGACACATGACATATTTACTTTCTCTTATCTATGCGGAGGAATATCTTTTGTGGATATAGCTAATCTGACACCTAACAATATTATAGAGAATAGACTTATATACCAAAGGCAAAAGACACATGGCAGCATCAATCTTGTCTTATCCGAACAAGCCAAGCAGATAATATATCAATATTCAGACTACCAACAAGAAGCAGAATATTTATTTCCTATTCTACATTGCAAACGTCATATAACACCCATGCAAAAAAGTAATCGGGTACATAAAATCTGCCATCAAGTCAATACAGAACTTAGAGTATTCGCACAAGAGTTAGGAATAACAGCCGAAGTAACGACATACGTTGCGAGACACAACAAATTGTCTTTGCTTTTGAAGATGAATAGATTGCAGAAAACTATTTCTTGACAGGTAACGATTTAGAAACGAGCGAGGTTCCGTATTCTGCCTTGTTCTGCATTACATCAAAAGAACGCTTCCTGTTTGCAAAGATACAACATCTTCGCCGTGTACACAAGATATGCGTGCAATTTTCACGGAAATTCGGATATAAATCTCGAAATATTTGCGGTTTTAAGAATGAGGATGTATCTTTGTACCCAAATTGAGTATGCATGATAGAATCATTCACGATAAAGAATTATAGAAGTTACCGCGATTTCACAGAATTATCATTTGTTGCGTCCAAAAAAGAAGGTAGTAAAACTAAGGATTTGCCTCCTATTTGGTATAAAGAAATAAATGGTAAGCGTATATTGCGTTTGCTTTTGTGTGTAGGTTTGAATGGGACAGGAAAGTCTAAGATGTTTTCTGCTTTGAATTATCTCCGAATGATTGCAACTGCCAAACCGCAAAAGCCATCAGACAAGCCCGAATACAGACCTTTTTTGTTGGATGATTATTCTTCAACCCAACCAACAGAACTTGCATTGACTTACTATATAGAAGATGTTTGTTTCAACTATAATATTGTTGTATCATCTGAGCGCATAGAGGAAGAAGAACTTAAGATAGTTCAATCAAGAAGTTCTCGTGTATTCCATCGTATTCATAACAAAGACTTAGATAAAGTTGAAATAAGTTTTGGCAATGCTTGTGACTTGTCTAAATCAGACCAACACGATTTAGAAGTTAATACACTTTCTAATGCCAGTGTACTTGCAACATTTGGCGCACTTAATATAGAGAGTTCAATTTTAGATAAAAATTTTGATTATTTTGAGAATCATATAAGTATGGTTCACAAGTCTGACAAAAGTCTTGCAGACAAACTTCAAACAGGCGATGCTGAAAAAGACAAGGCCTTAAAGAAATTACTATTGCGATTGCTTGATGATGTCGGGACCAACATTTGTGATTATGTCATAGAAGATGCATGTTTGAATATAGCGGAACTGAAAGCAAACGGCGCTCCTGATATTGTAATTAAGGCGATGTTAGAACAATACCCGTCAGGAATAATTACACATAAAAATTTGCGATTTATTCATTCGACAAAAGAGGGGAAAAATGGATTAGATTTCGAATTGGAATCTTTAGGTACAAAGAATATCATCAGATTGTTAGTTGTACTATACGATGTTATCATCGGTGCAAAATCTACATGCATAGATGAAATTGAATATGGTATACATACTAAAGCACTTGCTTTTATCCTAAAAATGTATTTAACCATAGCTGATAATTGCCAACTTATAGTTGCCACGCATGACCTTTCGTTACTCAATGCAGATTTCCTCAGAAGAGACGCAGTAAGGCTTTTTGAAAAAGACGAATACGGTTCAACCAATGTCAGACGCAGGGACTATCTACATAATACAATAAGTTTCTACAAAAAGTACGAGAAAGAGGTCTCTCCACAGATTGATGACCTAATGCGCAGAATCGAAGTTTTCGTCAAATATAAGGATGACATTGATGAACTGTTCTAATCTTACTTCAATGTAAAATATATTATAAGATTTTTTTACCCCGGCAAAATCGTCGGGGTAATTTTTTATTTGTGTTCTGACATGTCATACAAATATGTTCACGCAAAACAACTTTCTTTTTAATAAAATTGCGGTTTATATAGCATATGGCGTGTTTTTTTCACGTTTGTACTTGTTTGATTCTGTATAATGTAGTATATTTGCACCACTGTTTAATAAAAAGAGAAAAGATGAGTATTGATAAAAACGAACATTTGAGAGAAGTACTTGACACTCATAAGATGTGCCACGTTCAGGATTTCGTGAACAAGGTAAAGAAACGTAGAGAAGAGATCAAAACCAAGATGCACGACCATTACGGCAGCGACAAGTATTCATCGTTCGGTTCTGGCAGTTTTGCAAAGCATACCGCCACCAATGTGAAATTCGATCTTGATTTGGTTGAACCATTCAAGCATAATGCTTTCGGAACATTACAAGAAATGTTTGACAGCGTACACGATTTTCTTGCTGGAGAATATAAGGATACAGGTGTGACCATTCGTAAACAAAAGGTTTCTATTGGCATAAGTTTCCCTGTTGAAGAGGGAGATGAGAAGCCGGTTGAACTTGATGTGGTACCAGGCAGGGAATTGAGCGATGAGGACTATCCAAATTCGCACGACCTGAACTTGTGCTTTAACGAAAACCATTGGGGATTCAAGAGAGGGACAAGTCAAAAAACAAACATCCAGAAGCAGATTTCGCATATTGAAGGTAAGTCGAGTGAGCGTCAGATTATTCGTCTACTTAAGATTTGGAAAAAGCAGAAAAGTAAGAATTACAAGTCATTTGTTATAGAATTGGCCGTGATAAAGGCGTTAGACGGCTATGATGGTGATAAGGGGCTTTGGCCAATGTTAAAATACACGATGGAGTATTTGCGTGACCACATTGCAGAAAGCTGTTTTCACCTTTATGACCCGGGTAATACGAATAACGATGTCATCGCGGCTATGCAAGATTACGATAGACAATCATTTAAGTCTGATATGGAGAGTATGCTCAACAACATAAGTAGTGATGCTGATACCTACTTACCTTATTATTTCAAAGTAAACGAGAAATATAGCGGATATCAAGAAAAAGAGGCAGGTGCAGCTTATCCCACGAGTACAAAACGATTCGGATAGACAATATATGCTGACGGCAGATAGAGTAAATGAATTGGTAGCTACCCTTGACGGTGTTGGTCTTATTGATGATTTTGTCATCAATAAGACTGGCTCGTTGAAAGGACGCATTGCTGTGACCGCAGGCCTTAGCAATGCTAATTTAGAATGGGATGTAGAATTAAGTCCGACCTATCCATTTAAAGCTATAGGCATGGAAGCTATTCATTTTCAAGCGACCAATTTGTTAGATTATCCACATATCATGCAAGATGGTTATTTGTGTATGCACCCTGCAGAATACGATAACGCTGAGACCCAATTTGTGAACGACTTAAAGCAGTTGAAGGATTGGATAGAGAAATACTATGAAAATGAGGATAAGGACACGCACTATGAGCATTTAGTGGTGAATCATTATCCGATTCGTAAGCAGTATTATACTTTTTGCTTTGCAGAAACTCAAGAGAATTTTATAGAAGGGGACTATGGAATGGTACATTATGCGACGTTGCAGACAGGTTGGAAGAATGGTTATTCTGTTGCCAACTATGTTGCTCAAAAGTTTGTATCGTCCGCACAAGTGAAAAAGAAGGAGTTATTCTGCAGGATTAGTAAATTCTACCAGAAATTAAAGTCGTATAAAGGTGTATATTGCTTGTTGAATAACATCCCATCGGTACATAACAAGTTTATAATTGAGGATTACGATTCCATAAAGAGGTTGTTTTCGCAGAGCCAAAAGAATCATATTCATAATTTTGTGGTATCACATGCAAACGAGTATGACTTTTTCCCTCTGTTCTGTGGCTATAGAATTCCCGGAGGCAGTATTCATTGGCAGGTAATAATGCTTTTCATGGATGATTTGCCAATAGAACCAGTGCGAGTGGGTACAGGTAAAAACAGACTTTGGCTTACCGAGTTTAAACGTGGTCAAATACTATGGGCAGAGACCATAGATATTTCCTATAAATATTTTTTTGGACGTGGAGCAATGCCTGAAAATATAGCTAACAAAAAGATGCTAATTATGGGTATAGGAGCAATAGGAAGTATTGTCGCTGAGATTCTAACAAGATGTGGTGCTAAAAAAATAACTCTATATGATATCGACTATAAAGAACCCGGAAATGTTTGTCGGTCCTCCTACCCTTTTTATACGGGAATTGTCGAAAAAACATTGGATATGGAGAACCTGTTGACGCAGATTTCACCTCATGTTGAATGTAACAGTTTGAAATCCATCGCTGACTTAGTCGTAAAAACATATGCGGCCAAGCATGAAGATAAAAGTGCTCTTTCAGAGTTCTTTGACGAGTTTGATGTAATATTTGATTGTACTACAGACAATCAGTTGATGCGAATAATGGATTCTACTGGAACTAAAGCTCAGTTGGTTAATCTCTCAATAACCAATCACGCACAGGAATTGGTATGTGCTTTCTCACCCAATGTCTCCGAGACCGTTATGCTCGTATATAACTTACTGAAACATGATGTAGAAACTGACATGTATAACCCCACAGGTTGTTGGAATCCAACCTTTAAGGCTTCATATAACGACATTGAGTGCAAGGTGCAGTTCGCTGTGAAACATATCATTATGATGTTGGGTAGACTGGAGCCTTTAAGCAATTTTTATATAACAGAAGATGATATGAAATTAAAACTAAATAGGTTATGAAGTATTATCTTGCAAGTCATGACTTGTATATAGAAATACGAGTTGATGTGTTCAACCAAATACAGTTGCAGGCAGAGGGTGAATATCCCAATGAAAATGGCGGGATGCTTGTGGGACGATATTCTACTGATAAGCATACAGTGTATATAGAAAATATTGTAGTACCTATGGAAAAAACTACTGGCAGATCAACATTTATGCGCAACACCAAAGGACTGGAAAAAGTTTGGGAACGAATGGCCAAAGATGGATTGCGATACGTAGGCGAATGGCATAGTCACCCAAATGGATCTACGCAATATAGTGATATCGATTTGGCTGCTATGGTAGATATTGAGAAGGAAGTGGCCATCGAGAATCCGTTACTACTTATTGTTGGTGTTAGAAGTGACGGGCTTAGTGCTCATACATTTTACTGCTATAAAAACAATAAATTATTGGAATACAAGAAGATGATAGATTTGAGAGATTTGTTTCATGGCTTGCAGGAGCAGATGTTGGCCAGTCTGAATTTAAACAGAATGGCTATAGAACACCCGGGTAGTAAGGGCGATGCTACGGAACAACATTGGATAGAGTTTCTACGAACTTACCTTCCTGATAGGTATAAGGTGGACAAGGCTATAGTGATAGACTCAATGGGTAATGTTAGCGAACAGATGGACGTTGTTATTTATGATGCGATTTACACTCCCTTCATATTTAATCAGGATGGTTTTTTATATATACCAGCAGAAAGCGTATATGCCGTGTTTGAGGTAAAACAGGATGTGGAAGGGCACATAGAATATGCAGCAAAGAAAGTTGAGAGCGTACGTAAACTGAAAAGAACAAGTATTAGTATGGTCGCCTCAGGAAAAACTACGCCAGCAAGGCCATTGACCAAGATAATAGGTGGTATTTTGACTACAACAAGCTCGTATAAGGAAAACGATACAGTAAAAAGGCATTTAGAAAAACTGAATGGATTACAGACATTGGATCTAGGCTGCCTCTGTGATACGTGTAGTTTTTATGTTGATTATAACGAAGCAATACCTAAAGATATAGACCCGACAAACGATATAAATGATAATCGCAGGTATATAGAACAGGTGTACGAGAGCCGCAAAGTAAACGAGATTGAGTTTAGTAATACAGATGTTTCACTTTTCACATTTTTCCTTCAGCTTGTGAGCTATTTGAAATCTATTGGCACTGTTCCTGCGATAGATATCAATGCATATCTGAAGGCTATTCACGCAAAAATAGACGAAGACATTTAAGGTGTTGGCCCGTGAGCTTCCACATAATGAAACCTCGTTTCATAAAAACAGATGCAATAAGGGTAGAGATTTTCCTACCCTTATTTATTTTACATCGACTTTATCATTGATTCCATAAATGTGATTTCTTCATTGGTCAGATGATATTTCGCGTAGAGTTGTTTGTCTATCTCTGGAACAGATTTATCCCAATCAATATCGCTTGAAGAAGAAAAGTCTTGTAGCGGAACATAACGCCATGTTTCTTTGCTATTATCCTGTGTAACTTTCAATATTCCAAGTAGCGTTCTTGCGAACTTAGTCTTGATATATTTCAATGTAGCCATAGCCTCAGCATGCTCTGAAAATGCGCCTATACCGATGAAGGATTGCGTATAGCCGACAGATGGTTCGCAGACTAAAGGTGTAGACAAGGTTTCTCCAATAGATCCTGTGCCATTGCTCTTTGGAACTATTACTTTCCATTTATTTAAGCATGGATGGGACTCAATGAATGAGGAATTTACCCATCTAACCTCTCTAACATTTTTAATCAAACCAAGTATTTTGATATCTTCGTTCTGTTCTTTTTGTGTATGGAATATCTCACAAAGCCCGAAAATAGAAGTTGTCAAACGGCGTTCATTGCCGTTACTACCAATTTTCAATTTTAGATTAGGCTGTTTTTTATAAAGAGAACCTAAATCGAACTTGTTTTGTGGGTATATGATTTCACTTAATGGAACAAAGTTTACATTTTCAGAAACAACCTTCTTGTAAATGTCATTAAGTTCCGGATATGCAGTGAAAGAGCCAATCTTTCCAAAAGATTGACTGGCATCACGATAGCATACAGCAACACCGCCCTTTATATCAACATTCGGAAAAACATCAGTGCTTTTAGCCTTATACCATATTACTTTAAAATGTTCATCGTTTAGTATTTTAAGATTCCAGTCATGAGGCGTTTTCCCTGCATCAAACAAATAACGTGCAGGTGTAATAAGAGTAACCTTGCTTGAGAGTCTAAACGAAACATCCATAAAATAGTTATAAACCGGAATATCACTTGTTCTTTCCGTTGTTATTTGATATGGCGGATTACCCACTATCGCATTGAATTTCATATTCTTTATACCTGTTCTTTCGGAAACAAATTTCTCGACCTGCCTGATGAAATGTTCCGGTTTGCTCTTGATTTGATTGATTAAGTCCTCAAAGTATCGGGTGTTTACCTTTGCATTGCGGAAGCCGATGAGGGTGCGTTTGGTGATGCTCTTTGCCATCGGAGTCTTGCAGATGACGAAGATGTTTTCTGCCACCACTTTGTCCCAGATGCGCTGCTCGTCCTCAATGCTTGACACCGAAAACAAAGAGTTCTTTACCCGTGTACGATAAATACTGTAGGCCATGTAAAGCGGATATAAGCCGGACTTGGAGTTGATTTCAAGGATGCGGGAATCCTCTGCAAACACATTGGCGGTCACTTCGCCATAATCAATGAAGCGAGGCTCGGACAATACGGTTTCGTAGTCCTTCTCAAAGAAGTTGTATCCACCCAAGCAATCGCCAAGGTGCATATTCACCACACGCCACGGAGTGAGGACGGTTTCCTTGTCTGGGTTGCGGAACGTGCTGAAAATATCGGTGATGCGCTCAATGCGTTCCTCCACGCTCAATTTGTCCGCTGCACGAGCCAACGCACGGATGCGCTTGCCTGCCGCGCAGAATATCTCTGGGTCATAGTACCGCTTGAAGCTGTTGAACTTCTGCTTGGTCACACCCTTGGGCATAAACTCTTCCCATGACTGCGGGTCGATGAGCGATGCGAAGTTGTCAATCGTAATCTCTTGGCTCTCGTCTTGCAGTTCCGCACCATAGATAAGCAAGGGCATACGGATAGAGATACCGCGCAGGATGGATATGGCAGCCTCACGGTTCTCCTTTTTCTTCTTCAGTTCCGCCAGACGTTGCTTCTCTTCCTCTGTCAAGGGCTGCTTGTCCTTGCCGCGTTTCTTGGATTTCTTTTCAAGGTCTTCCAGTTCCTCGTATTGCTCGTCCGTCAGTCCCTGATTGTTGATGTCCACCTGATTGGTCTTGGGCATGGCCTTCGTCTGACCGATAATTTTCTTTAGGTCGTCAAACTCCTGCAATTCCAAATCGTTGAGTTTCATCAACTCGTCATTATACAGGCTCTTATCCTCGAAACCGTTACGAACCACCCGTTCCACATACACCTTTTTGAGCTGCTCCAGCATACGCGGTACATCGAACTGCTTCATCTTCGAGCCTTCGATGGAGATAATCGGACAGAAGTTCAGGAACTCACCCATAATCTTGCGGTCGTTGCCGCTGGTCTTTCCGGCCTTTGCCGAAATCTTTGCCGTTTCTGCAATGACTTTCAATGTTCGGTCGGGAGCGAAGTCAAACACATAACATTGCTCCTTGACACATCCGTTAATGGTGGCAGGTGTCTGCACACGGAAGATGGTCTGCATGTAGCTTGATGCAGCGGTATTGTACGAGCCGGACAGCATGAACACACCCGTCCACGCCTTGACACTCACGCCTGTAGTCAAACGTCCGCATGATAAGGTAATTGTACGTGTGGAATCCGGGTCTTTGCCAATCGCTTCCTCTACCGCCTTCAGCGCATCCTTGCTTTCTTCGTCCTCGTCACCATCTCCTGCCACATTCACCACCTTGAAGTGTTGGAATACGGAATGTGATTGCAGCAAGGCACTCATGGCACGGGCCTCCTTCACACCAGGCAGCATCCACAGCGTATGGCGGAAAATGTTGCGGTATTCGTTATTGGCAAAGGGGTAGCAGCTCTCCTTGTCCTCTTCGGTCAGAAGATTCAGGAAAGCACGGACATCTTTTTCATGAACAAATGTCCCATTATCGTTTACACGGAAGAACTCGCGGAAGTTGAAGGCCACATCTTCATCCACGAACTCATGGAGCAACCGTCCGAGGTCATAGGTGTAGATGTTCATCGTGGGCAGTGAGGCGTAAGGATTCGGATCGCCGAAATGCGTCAAGTCCCATGAGGCCTTAGCCCGCTGCTCCATCACATAGTCCCACGTATAGATTTCCTCATCCTTAAAATCATCCAAAAGATTAAATGGAGTTCCCGAAAGACGAAGGATTTTAGTTTTCTCCTTGGTCAGTTCCTGCATTACGGCCTTGCCTAATTCCGTCTGCGTACCTTCATGCGCCTCGTCCACAATAATACAATCCCATGCGGTGGCAAATATCTCATTGTTCTTGTCGAAGTTACCGCCCACAAGTTCCGAGCCACGCAAGTCCTGCATGGAAGCGAAATAGACATACTTGCACTGGCCACGCTTTGCCCTCGTTTCAAGAGAGGCATGGCTGTCACCGTTGTTCTTGGAGCCATACGCAAAGGATGGACTGTCATAGAAAATCTTGCCGAAATCCTCAAACCAACCACTGTCCACTACCGGGCGATGGGTCAGGATGAGCGTTCGACCGAAGTCCATATCCTTCACCACTTGCAAAGCGGATAAGGTCTTGCCGAAACGCATCTTGGCATTCCACAGCATCTGATTGCCTTTCTTGAACTGCTTCTTGGTCTTCTCGATGGCCTCGCGCTGTTCGGGGCGGAATACAATCGGGCTTTGGTCATGTGAAACTTCTGCCGAAGATAAAGATTCCCGACCTTCCTTTACCGCCTTTATCGCCCGCTTGACCGTCTCAAGGTCTGTGATGAACCACTCGTTGGCCTTGTTCTCGGTATCAAAGACCTTCTTCCTGATGCCGGAACGCTCTAGGATATTATGCACTTCCTTGTCATTGAAAGAGCATAAGCCTTTCCTGCTGTTGTATATTGTCAGTTCCGTATAAAGCAGGTCGTATGCAATACCCGCCGTCTGCGTATATTGGTTGATGCGCTTCTTGGCGGATTCGTTGAGTGCCTTGCTATTGGGCGCAAGGCCGAACACATTGTCATTGTCACAAGTGGCCTCGCCCACCTTCAGACAGCCTTTGTGTGCTGCATCATTGATGCGGAACACATATATCAGTTTCAGTTTTAGTGAAGATGTGAATTTCATACTGCACTATTTTATGAGGTCGATAAATCGGATTCGTTTTCCCATCTTTCCCGTTTCCGGGTCTTTTGCCCGCCAGTCCTTAATCAGGCAATAGGTGCCGTTATGCCTGCGGATGTCATCTTTCGCACAACCTTCGCATTGGCTGATTTCCTCCCTTGTTCCGAACAGTTCATACACAAGTGTTCGCCGTTCACCGCAACTGTTCGGCACAACGCCTTTCAGCCCGTCCATCTGCCACACGTTCCATGAAATGATGTAGGCGATGTAGTTGATGGATTTAAGCAACGGTCGTTTGCCAAACTTCTGTTGGTAGTATTCGATAAAGGTGATGAGCATGGCTTCACGGGCAATCAGCAGATTGTCGCCCTGCCATTCGTAGGCGTAGGTGCTCTTGTAGGCTTCCTGCGCCCACTCCAACCATTCGCCCGAAGTTTCCGTATTCTCACTTACGACACGCAATTTGCGGTCAAGCATACCAATACGTTGTTCAATTGGGATCGCGTCTCCCGTTGTGGCATCATAGCGGCTGACGATGTAGGGAGCCTCTCCGCAGGTTATCTCCAAACGATTGTCACGTACATAGTCTTTCCAAGTCTTATCCTTCGGGAATACAACACTACCATCTGTGGCTTTCCACCTATGGCAGCCCTGCTCGTCCGTGTATTCCGTGTTGAACACGTCTTTTCTGCCGAACCACGCTTCATCAATCAGGTTATTCTGCGCATTGCATATCCATGAAGGCGTGAAAACTTCCGCCATGTCACGGGAACGTGCAGTCTGGGTATCACGACTTTTGAGCACACGGGACATAATGACATGACCATTGTACCCGGTAATCAGATGTGGAAGAATAGAATCGGTATATTGATACCCTTCGCCAAGGTTTTCATAATCGGAAGTAGCCCAAAAGATATTGCGCTGAACACCCTCCCTACTCGTGGTATGGTCTTTGAGCAGGGTGTTCAGTAAATCGAGCGAAAGCCGAAAGATACTATCCTCCAATATGTCAACTTCAACGGGCATTTTCTGTATGATTAAGGAGGTATCTCTCCGTAAGAGACAGGTTGAAGTTGATAGTCAATCGTTTGGATTGTGTTTTGTAAAACAAAATGGCTGTTTATCGATGATTTAGAGTATTTTATCATCTGATAAACAGCCTAATTCTCATAAAAATGTGTACCTTTGCGTTATAGATAGTATCTCTTACGGAGAGAAGATTGATTTCGCAAAACAATTTTCTGTCTTACATCAAATCCTTTAATATCTGTGTGTTCGCCTTATCCACGACAGAGTTGTCTAATGATGCTAGATAGATTTGCGTTGTCATTTCCGAATCATGTCCCATACCTTCGCTGATAACCGAGATTGGGATGTTCTTGCTCTTGGCTATGCTTGCCCACGAATGACGGGCCACATACAGTGTTAATGGAATTGATAGACCGGCTAACTTGGCAATCTCTTTCAAGTTCTTGTTGGTACGATAAAGCGCATTCTTGTATTGGCTACGGTTGCCATAGGGACATTTTAGAATCGGGAGCAGGTAAGGGCTACCATAGTCTGTTTTGTGTTTGTCAGTAATCTCCCGCATACACTTTTCCCATTTGATGAATAGTTGCTGTCCGGTCTTGCGTCTGCGATAAGACAAGATGCCATTTTGTAGGTCTTTCTTCTTCAAATGGGCCATGTCAATGAACGACATGCCACGGGTATAGAACGAGAAGAGGAACATATCACGGGCAAAGTCCAAAGCAGGCTGTAAGGACAAATCAAGGTTCTTTATCTTCTTGATTGCCTTTAATGGGACTGCACGTTTGACGGTCTTGTCTACGCCCGTATAGACATTCTTGAACGGATTGCGGTTGCTCGTCAGTTCCTTTTCTACGGCACGGTTATAGACAGCCCGCAATATCCGCATATAGAACGAGCTACTGTTCTTCGTTATTCCTTTAGCGTGCAACCATGCCTCATACATCTGCATCAAGTCCGAGTCGATTTCATCCAGAAGAACATCCTTGTTCTCTCGGAATTGCATGAAACTTCTGAGCGTAGCGTGATAGGTTTCGGATGTGCGATGCTTGCCCATCTGCTTGAGCCGGGCAATAATACCATTCATGAAATTGAACAGCGTTTGTTCACTTGCAGACTCTTGAAAGGCGGAAATAATATCGTCAACAGTATAGTTTATCTGTTTATTTTCCCAATGGCTGACGATATTTTCCAATCGTTTGACATCCCAATTTATCCGTTCTTTAATGGATTGAAGATGCCCGTTCCGCCCGTTGTTGGCGAGAATTAAGGTAGCACTTCTTTCGTCCCACTCATCCGCATAGATGCGGTAATCCGTCTTGAGCTGACGGATTACACGCTTATGGATGATTTGATAGTAGATGGTTCCTTCCCGGCCAGCGGCTGTAGAAGGTCTGAACTTCATCTTAATTGAGGTCATACAATCAAACACGATTTATTTGCTCCCACTTGGCATACATCTCCCTTGAAAGTTCAACGATTTCGCGGCTCAACTTCACGAGGTCAATGGTCTGCTTCTCCAACTTGTAGAGCAACGCCATCGCCTTTTTCTCCGAGAAATGGCAACGTAGCTCCTTCACGACTTGGTTGTAGTTCGTGCCTATGCCTCGGAACTGGGCGTGGAAGTCAGACAGTTTGGTGCAGTATTCCAGCATTGCCTTGTCAACTTTCAGCACCTTGAACTTCTGTCCAAAGAAGTGCGCCTTTAGAAAGACGGCCTTAGCGTACACCTGCGATTCCTCGTACATTGTGAGGAACTTGTTCCATTCCACATCATCGAAGCGTACCATCACGCAGTGCGTCTTCGGGGTCAATACGGGATTTCTCCCGTTCATTCTGTTCTTCTTCATCTTGTCTTCTTGTTTCAATTTAATGATTCCTTCTTTGTCTAATCTCTGATTAAAAAACTTGGAAATTATCCGACTGCGGAGGATAATTCTGCCCACGGCGGTGCAAGGATTTTCAGTTACCGGGAAGCCCCAGAGTAACTGAAAATATATCTTGCTGTGTCTTTGAAGACACGAAAATCCTCCGCTTGTCGGATTGGTTTGTGAGTAAAATGGCTTTTTCTGTGTATCGGTCTAACCGATGAAGTGTAGCCACTGAATTAATCGGTTCTACCGTTATCCTCTCAGAGTTTGCGCCACTGTTCGATGTCTTCCCGATAGGTTTCAAGGTGCAGACGGGTGAGGTTCTCGATAAGGCCGGAGGCACTCATGCCGCGTCCTCCGAGACGGCGGACAATCTCGTCCAGCTCGTCACGCACCTTTTCGCTGACGAACACGGGCTTTCGGTTGATAATTTTTGGAACTTGAAGATAGGTTGTGCGGTACTCTTCCAGCGACAACTT
>UMJE01048417.1_pt1 | contig 14554 bp, 13 predicted proteins | sample 1965971 | NCBI WGS metagenome assembly UMJE01 (sample SAMEA4836143, study PRJEB28245) | human gut metagenome | biome: gut microbiome; material: fecal sample | place: Denmark | collected 2008 | reverse complement strand
GGCGTTGCGACGGCGCTCTATTTTTTTGTTTAAATGCAAGCACTAAAACACCAGATTCTGGTGTGAATCCCTGAAAAAACACCAACCATGTCCATAGACAAACACAAAACCTCATCGTATAATGAATACACGATTTGCAAATTTCACACTTTGCCGAAGTGTACAATCACGACGGAAGGCAGTATGATATTTTTGCATAAATCAGAAAAAGGTCACAAACTGTCACCTTTTTCGCAAAAATAGACCATAATAGTCCCTTGTGGACGACACCGGATTGGTTTATACTATATCCAGGCTTGAGACAAGCCAATGAGAAAATGAAAATTGACAACTGAATAGCAGTTACAGATTTGAGTAAAATTACGGATCATATACCCGCAGGATGAAAGTCACAGTTATCATATTAGTAGGCTGATGGATTGAGAGATGAAGGCTGAGAGGCTGGACGGAAGTTTGGGCAATGCGGGAGCAGGTATGTTGCGTAAGGATAATAACCCATGAGGGGCGAGAAGTTCGTCCCGATCCCCGTAATGCAGGTAGGGGAGATAGTGCTTCTCCGGAATGGAGAAGGGCGTCGTGAACACAGCTAGTGGCTCATCTGTAATTCCCGGAGGTGAGTACACCTCTACGTATACGGGGCGATGAGGGGTCAGAAAGACCGGCGTATACCTTCATAGGACGTTAAGAGAAGTCCAAAACAGAATAAGTGATAACCAAAATCGTTATCCATAGTTTATGCATTTTCAAATGAGCTATGGGTAGCGATTTTTTTAATGGAGGTAACGCAGATGGAGGAAAAAATAGATATTAAAGCAAAGACAATTAAGGTGGATACGGGTAAAGGGAATACCATAAAAGCAACCATGTCATACGGTGAACAATCAACTCTGGAAGAGCTGTTGATAGCATATCTGGGACAGGAAATAGCAGGTGGAAGTGCAGCATAATAGTGGCTGCCTGATGATTCAGAAGGGCTCGTGTGATGGTTGTGACTGGCAAAAATGCTGAAAATCATATTTTGTCAAAAAAGGTGGAAAAAAGTGGTAGACAAATATTTGTTCGGGATGTAACATAAACATGTGGCAAACAAATGAATTTGAAAAAATAGCCACAATACCTGTAAAACATTGTGAACGTCCAGCCAACGTAATGACCAATGTTAAGTTTTTCTAATTGAATAGTTGACATCAAGACAGCTTGAAAATGTCGGTGCAGATGAGACACCATGAAATAATAACCGCTGTCCATGGTCAACAAAGTAAGCGCAAGCTTACATACATATTTACATACGGAAACATCGTATGGATGCAGCGTATGACGTCAGAGATTATAAGAATATATGACGTCAAAACAGTTTAAGTTGAAATGAATATCGAACCAAAATGAAGAAAAGATGTAAGGTATTTAGCTTTTCTTTATGGTTTGTGCTTTTCGACTTTCGTGTGTAAATGTGATATGTAGCGCAGTTGTTACAGCAGATGTAACAAGAGACTTTGTTAACTATGGAGAGCGGTTTTTGTGTCTCATGATTTAGCCATAAGGAGGACATTTTCAGGCTGTTTTTTATTTTTGAAGGGAAGGAGAAGAGTGTATTTTGTAGGAGACAGATACGAAAGAGCTGATGCGCCTTACGGCTACGTGAAAAGTCCGGAGGACAAGCATAAGTTGGTTGTGGATGAGTTTGCCAGTCAGATTGTAAAGCGCATTTTCAAAGAGTTCCTGTCTGGAAAATCTATGTATAAAATTGCAGAAGGACTGAACCTTGATGGAATAGATACACCGGGAGTATATATTGCCGTGCAGTCGGGAAGTGAGAAGCAGCTTGCCAGATATCGTGAGAAAAAGCCTCTCTGGAATAATGTGGCAATAGGAAGAATCCTCGGAAATGAGCAATATACCGGCACGATGGTTTACAGCCGCTTCAAGAGTGAGAATGTTGGTGATAAACACGCAAAAGCACTCCCAGAGGATGAGTGGAAGCGTGTGGAAAATTGTCACGAGGCAATTATCAGCAAGGAGAATTTTGAAAAAGCCGTTGCCATGCGAAAAGGAAATACATGTGCCAGTGCCAAAAGAAAGCATGAAACACATTGCCTGACCGGCAAAATGATCTGTGGCAACTGTGGACACCGCCTGTCTCATACCTATGGCGGACGACCGAAGTATTATTGCGCAAAGCATTATCTGGACAAATCGGATGGAAAATGCAATATCAGTGTGCTGGATGCCGATATGGAAAGTGTTGTGAAGAAAGCACTTCAGATGATGATTGATGTACTGGTAGATTCTAGAAAGGTAGTGGACATACAACGGGAGAAACAGGCAGAACGATTAAAACAGGCAAAGAAGCATCTTTCAGATATGGAGCATAGCCGTGAACTGATCGAAAAGGACCTGCGTGAAGCATATGAAAGCTACAAGCTTGGCATGACAGATAAAGAAACATATCTGGAACAGCGTAAGATATATGAGCAGATGCTTGAGCGCTTGCAGGAGAATATCGAAAAGCAGAGGACAGTAGTCGCCAAGATGGCAGATGTTGATGTGCCGGAAGTGGCAGGTCTGGAGATGCTGGATTGGCAGTTGAAATTGACCTGCCTTAACAGGGAAATGGTGGATGCTTTTGTGGAGGAGATTGTCGTGTATGCAAAGGACAGGGTGGAGATAAAGTGGAAGTTTCGGGATGAATTTGGGGAGGTGGGAAAGGTCGAAAAAGATAGAACATTCGGTAGAGAATATGGAAATGAGGTGGTATAATAAAATCAGACTGTTAGATGGTGACGATAAAATAGTTTTGTTGTGCGAGGTGACAAAATTGGACAAACCAAAGTACTTGAAATGGATAGTAGAAGAAGCTGGGGTAATTGAAAATTTTAATAAGACCCTGAAATGTTTTAATATAGATTATAATAATGATGCTGAGGTTTTGGATGATTGGGCATTACATATCCGTAGGCATTATATTTCAGATCAAGAACTTGAAGAAGAATGTGATTTATTGGGCGTTTCTCCTGAGGCGTATTTACGAGCCAATATTATTCCTCAAAAAGATGAGGGATTAGGTCCTACTGCAAGATCGAATACAATAAGTGAAATACTATTTTCGGATCTGTTGGAATTTATTTTCGAATACCATGTTCCAAGATGTCGGCAATATAATATGTCAGGTAAAACAGTTTCTGAACATGGAACTGATATTGTGGGATATAAGTTTGCTAAAGAGGATAAAAGGCCTTCAAAAGAGGACAGATTGATTGCGGCTGAAGTCAAGGCTATTTTGTCTCAAAATGATGCTTCTGTAATTAATAAGGCGGTTGAAGATTCAATAAAAAAAGATGAATATAGAATTTCATTAACATTGAATTACATGAGACGAAAGCTTAGAGATATGGGAAAGATAGATGAGTCAAATGATATTTTAAGATTCCAGTTTAAAACAGAAGCGGGACATGATTATACAATAGATTATATTGCGGCAGGAATAACAAGTATGCCTACATTACAAAAAATTAAAAAGGGTGACAAAGAGGTGGGGATAATAACTGGAATTGATGGGGCAAGTTTAGCGATATCTGATTATAGAAGTATCTTTTTTGTGCATGGTAAAAAGCTTATGGAATTAGCACATGAGGTTTATGAGAGGTGTAAAAAATGAGAATAACTAAATCAGAATATATGCTTAAGTATCAGAAGGCAAAGGTCAAATTGTTAGAATATGATATTCCCAAACAGGATTATCCACAGTTTCAATTGAATTATAAGGATCTAGCGTTTCCGACTGTATATATTATCTCAGATTATGCAGAAGCTGTTATAGAAGATAATAGAGAACGTATGGAAAGAAGAAAAAGGGACTTGCAATTTTGTTCTGAGTTTTATGATGCGGCAATGAAGTCCAGAGAGCAAATAAGTAATGATTTAAATTTTATGCTTACTGGCGCGATAGCATATTTTTTTGGAGATAATTTTGGAAGTGCCATGGTGCTTCTTTCAGAAACAAAAAACATAGATATACCTAATGATATGAGAGGTTCATTAGTAGAGGTTTTTTCTTTGATTTTTACGGGTATGAAGTATAGAAATGCCAAAAATGCGGTGGTGGAAAAATTTGAAGAATATTTGAGGACAGGTGAATCTGAAAGTATATTAAAGTTAGCTGAAAAAAAATGTAATGAGACATATGAGAGTGATAATGAAATAGAGGCTTTTTTTGCGGATGCATTATGCGCAGTCATAAAAATAGCAATTCAAAATTCGGCTAGAACACTATTACCACTATATTCAAAGCTTTCATTTGAAAAATGGGAATCATATTTAAACAAACGAACTTCAATTAAAATGGTTTGGCCTGCTCAGAGACTTATTGGTGAAAAAGGGATTTTGAATGGTAAAAATGCGATAGTACAATTGCCAACTGGTGTCGGTAAAACAAAAAGTATTGAGTTGATAGTTAGAGCTATGTTTTTGTCGGAACGGGGAAATACAGCATTAATAGTCGCCCCGCTTAGAGCGTTGTGCAACGAAATATCTGATGATATGGGAAAGGCATTTTCAAAAGAGGCATCAATTAATCAATTTTCTGATTTGTTAGAAATTGATTTTTTGAATATATTTTCGAATGAGGATGAGAAAAAAATATTAGTATGTACTCCAGAAAAATTGCAGTTTATATTTCATCATGAACCAGAGCTTATGTCTGAAATTGATTTGTATGTGTTTGATGAAGGTCATATGTTTGATGATATGAGTCGTGGAGCAATGTATGAATTATTAATAGCAGATATTAAAAAGTATATTCAACCATGGCAGCAAATAGTATTGCTTTCTGCGGTGCTTTCAAATGCTGATAAAATTAAGGAGTGGGTTATTGGAGACGATGGAGTTCTTGCATATGATAAAGACATACGAAGTACTCCTAAGGTGGTTGGTTTTGCGTCATCGGAAAATGAAATACATTATTTTTCGAATACATTTGAAGAGGAAGATTTTTACATTCCTAAGGTTATAAAAAGAATTCAATTAGAGACTAGAAGAGTAAATGCTAATCCCAAATTTTTCCCGGAAAACAAAGCGAATGATATTGCATTATATTATACGAACTTGTTGTGTTCCAATGGTGGAGTGGCTATATATATGAGTCAACGTAGATATGTATCAACAATATTAAAAAGGCTTATTGAAGTGAATGAAAGGGGATATGAACCGGAAAAATTGATTTTGGCATCGGATCAAGATGAAATTAGTCGATTAAAACGGTTAATAGCTGAATATTATGGAGATGATTCTATTTATTATAAAGCAGCTAATTTAGGAATTTTGCCTCATTATTCATCGTTGCCAAATGGATTAAGAGTATCTGTAGAATATGCATTTCGAAAAAATAAAATAAAGGCTGTTGCATGCACATCTACTTTAGCGCAAGGGGTAAATATTCCAATAAAGTATTTGATAATGACAAGTTTAAAATCAGCTCAGAATATGATTTCTACTAGAAATTTTCAGAATTTGATAGGTAGAACAGCTAGATCGGGAGTGTTTACAGAAGGAAGTATATTGATAACTGACACAAAACTTTTTGATGAAAGGAAGAGAGGCAAAGGATATTATAATTGGAGAGACGCAACAGCTTTATTTGAACCGAGAAATTCAGAAGCTTGTGGTAGTGCAATTTTGAGTATTGTACAGAATTTTAGTATCGATTATGAACTGACAATTTCGGGAAAGTCGGTTTGCAAATTCATTATAGAACATATTAATGAAAACTGGTCAGAATTAATGAAGAATGCACTTAATAAATACTTGGTTAAAAAGAATAAGGATAATCAATTAAATAGGCAGGTAATAGCAAATAGAACTTCGGAATATAGAAAAATAGTCGATACTATAGAAAATGAAATTTGTTATACACTAATATGTAAATCAGAGGATATAGCAGATGATTTGATTACAATTGAGGCAGGGGAAAAATTGAATGAATCATTAGCGTTGTTTTTGGCTGATGATTCAGAAAAACAATTATTAGAGAATTTGGTAGATGCGATTTGTGATAAAATTAAGAAACATATTGCTGTAGTCCCACGTGTATCAAAGACCATGGTAGGCGTAGAAAGTGCGGAGAAAATTTTAAGTTGGATTGAGGATAATGAAATTAATGTAATTGCTTATAGCACAAATGAGCTTCTTTCGTATATTGTTGAATTATTTAATACAATTTATATAGATGAAATTCTTGATATTAAAATGTGTCAAAAATGGACTAAAGGCGAATCATATAAAGAGATTTCAGAGAGCATGGAGATTCCGGTGTTAGATGTTGAAAAAAAATGTGGTCAAAGTATATCATATCAATTAAGTTTTTTGATTGGTAATATTATTGATTATTTGGAAACAGAAAGTGTTAATTTGGAAATGTTAAAAATGTTACAGAAAAAAGTGAAATATGGTGTTGATACTGAAACCGCCATTGCAATTTGTGAAAAGATTTTTAATGATAGAATAATAGCCAATTTTATTGCAAGCGAAATTGGAGACAGTTATCTTGGTGAAGAAGAAATTATAAATGTTATTAAGTACAAAAAAGACGAGATTAAAACTCTATTAGAACCTTTTCCAACATATTTTTCTGAAAGAGTGTCATTATTAACCAAATAGAAAAATATTAGGGGTTAAAGGAAGAGAATATAGTTATAACAGAAATATAATGTAATAATCTTATCAGAAAAATATCAAAAATCTCCCATCACACCCTTGACACGAGGGGGTACAGGGAAAACTTATGCTTCCGCATTTGCAATGAGAGAACTGGGATTTAAGAGAGTCTTATTTTTAGTTCATAGGGGACAGCTTGCAAGACAGACTAAGAAATCTTACGAAAAGGTGTTTGCCAATCTGTTTCTGTGGGGTTAGTTGGTGCGGGTTATCATGAATATGATGCGGATTATGTATTTGCTACGGTCCAGACATTAAATCGTGATGAACATTTGCTTCAATATGATAAGAATTCATTTGATTGTATTGTGTTGGATGAAGCACATCATGTAACTGCTGATACATATCAGAAGATTATGAAACATTTTTCGCCTAAGCTTTGGCTTGGAATGACAGCAACTCCTGATAAGCGGGATGACAATGTTGCAGGTAGAAGTGTTTATGAGTTATTTAATTATCAGATTGCTTATGAGATAAGTTTGCAGCAGGCCATGGAAGAAAATCTGTTATGTCCGTTCCATTATTTTGGAATTACTGATTTGTCTATAGTTGGAGATGATAAAGATAATCGTAATTTCAGTATGCTTACAAGCGATGAACGTGTGAAACATATAATCCGGCAGGCAAATTACTATGGATATAGTGGAGAAAAGGTTAAAGGACTTATATTCTGTAGCAGTATCAAAGAGACACAGGAATTATCACATAAGTTTAACAATATAGTTAATCCCGATACAGGGGGATTTTATAGGACAATAGCATTGAATGGTGATGCTAACGAACAGGAAAGACAGGATGCATTTGAAAGACTTGCAATGAATGAGAGTGAGGCAAATGTCCATAAGCAGCCATTAGATTATATATTTTCTGTGGAGATACTGAATGAGGGTGTTGATATTGTAGAGGTTAATCAGGTTATTATGCTCAGACCAACACAATCACCAATAGCATTATCTGGGGATAGAACTTACAATAAAGACAATATTCGTAGATATATAATGGAAGGCGGAAGAATTATTCCAGGCGCATCTACAGTGCATTTTGATGAAATAAGCAAAAAGAGAATATTTGCATCTGTTGATAATGCTAATTTTAGTGATATTAAGCTGATAAAAGAAAATTATACAAATCTTAAGAATAAATTGGGGAGAATACCGGCACTTAAGGATTTTGATGATTATGGGGAGATGGATGTTATACGAATTTTTGATAATAACAGCCTCGGTTCGTATTATAAATTCTTAGTGAAATATGAGAAGGATTATAAGATTCGTTTGTCACAGGAAGAAGAAAAGATAGTTGAATTTATTTCAAAGAAACTGGCAAATGGTAAGAGAATACAGGAATTACAATTATTAAAGAGAACACTTCTATATGCAAATGGATTATCAAAATGTGGATTATTTACAGGACTATCACAGGATCTGTTGACATATGGTAAATCCATCAGTAAGGAACAGCAAGAAAATATCATAAATGTTATGACAAATGAATTCCCTGCGGGTTCAGGTAAAAAGACATATTCCCAGTGTGTCTTTATAGAAAAGGAAGGCAATGATTATAAACCAACGAAGACATTTCTTGAAATGTTATCAGATAGAGATTTTTATAATGTTATTAAGGAACTTGTTGATTTTGGTATAAGCAGGTATGAAAGAGATTATAAGCAAAGTTATGATGTAACAGATTTTGTCCTTTATCAGAAATATACATATGAGGACGTGTGTCGTTTGCTTAATTGGGAACAGAATGAAGTGCCATTAAATATTGGTGGTTATAAATATGATAAGAAGACAAAAACATTCCCTGTATTTATTAATTATGATAAATCGGATGATATCAGTGATACGACAAAATATGAGGACCATTTTGTGCCAGGATTTAGAGATTGTCTGATAGCAATATCGAAATCCGGAAGAAGTCTTCAGTCTGAAGATGTACAGAATTTTCTTAAAGCAAAAGAGCGGGGAATTAGAGTGGAGCTTTTTGTTCGTAAGAATAAAGATGATAAGATTTCTAAGGAGTTTTATTATCTGGGACATATGACAGCTAGTGGAAATACTAAAGAATTTACAATGCCAAATACACAGAAGACAGCAGTTGAAATAGAATGGATTCTTGATGTTCCTGTGCGTGAAGATATCTATGAGTATATTGTAAATTCATAAATACTTACAAAATCTCTGCATATGCAAAGACAGTCACATTTTGTTACAGAAAAGAGGAAAATACATGAAAACAGTTAGGGTAGTTGCAGCAGTAATAAAGGCAGTTAATAATAAGAAAGAACCAGTTATTTTTGCAACCCAGCGAGGATATGGAGAATTCAAAGATGGCTGGGAATTTCCAGGTGGTAAGATAGAAGCTGGAGAGACTCCACAGGAAGCATTAAAACGTGAGATTATGGAAGAATTAGATACAGAGATTAAAGTTGGAGCTTTAATCGACACGATAGAATATGATTATCCTAATTTCCATCTTTCAATGGATTGCTTCTGGTGTGAGATATTAAGCGGAGATCTGGTATTAAAGGAACATGAGAATGCAAAATGGCTGACTAAGGAGCATATTGGAGAGGTTGAGTGGCTGCCAGCGGATGTTACTTTGATTGAGAAGATAAGAGAGGATATGTAGAAATATTTATACAAAATCATAGTCAAAACTTGAAACAGTGTAGCATCAGATAGTTATAAAGCTATTTACACAGGAAGAGTAGATTTCAGAGAAAACAACGAATATAGGATTAGGGCATATGGATGGCTGTTTCTGATTTAAGAGATATAATGTGGTTGATAAGAAAGTAGAGACAAAATCGGGTAATTATGGACTATTATTAAACCAAGTGTTATAATAAAATGAATTATAATTGAGGAGAAATACTTATGGATTGGACGTTAATATTGACTGCAATAGGAACTGTTGCAACTGTTATATCAACTGTGATTGCTATTAGAGCTAAAAATGAAGCCCAGGATATTTTAAAGCAAATAAAAGAAGAACATAGTCGAAATGTAAGGAATAAAGGTAATGTAAATGTTGAAAATAATGGGAGCAATTCTGGCATTATGAGTGGAATTAATTCAGGGGAAATACATAGATGACAAGAAATGAATTCAAAACTGAAAATAGTGGAGAAAATCAGGGAGTAATTGTAGGACAAAATAGTGGGAATATTAACGTATCAATACAAAAAGTTGTTAAAATCCCTTCTTTGATAGCTACTGTAGTAAAAACGCTAGGAGAAATGTGTGTTCAAGATGATTTTAGTGATAATATAGGTAATCTTCAAGAATACAGACCTGATGAAAAAATAGAATATAATTGTGTAGTTAAATATAAAGAAATTATCAAGGAATTTTCTGCGTATTATTCGATATGTGAGAACCATTTGAACGCCTATGATGATTCAAATATTTCTGGTAAGGCTAGGATTTTAAAATGTGTTCATCTCTGGTATTTACAAGCAAAAGGAGAAATAATTGCAGAAAATATACAGACGGGTAAAAGCTATATCGAGATAGTAAGGGAAAATTCGGATAGAATTATTGATATGGTAAAAATAAAAATTCGTGATGCAGTTATGGGAGCAAAAGAATTTGATACTATGTATGTTGAGGACATAGAATTAGGAATAGAGTGTTTTACTTGTTTTTGTTTTATGGAATGTAAGATATTGGAGAGACCTATATGATTTTAAATAGTCAAAGACAGCCCGATTTTTCATTGTATTATTTGGGTGGTGTGTTGTTAAAAATTTTAGAGCAAGTAAAAGTTATATCCATCGAGAAATTGTTGGAGGAATCACAACAACATTTAAAGAAAAAAGTTCATGTTGATTTTATTTATTATGGGTTAGATTGGTTGTATTTATTAGAACTCGTTAGAGTTGAGGAAGGAAAGGTGTATTATGAAAATAAAAAAATTAATAGTACGCAAAACGAAACCTTCTGAAGAAGTTATACGTGAGATTCAATTTAAAGAAAAAGGGTTGAACTTGATTATAGATGATACTCCGGAGAGTTTGCGTGAAAGTGGTAATAGTGTAGGAAAATCTACTGCAATAAAAATAATAGATTTATGTTTGGGTGCAAAGTCTGTTCGTGAATTATATTATGATTCGGATACTAGAAGTGAAAATGTGGTGGTTAAGGATTTCTTAGAAGAATATAAAGTTCAGGCTGAGTTGATTTTGATAGATGAAAACAAAAGGGAATATTCAATAAAGCGAGATTTGTTCCTGAGAGGGAAAAAATATATTTTTGACGAGCCTTATTCTGAACAGGATTTTTGGGATGAGTTGAAGAAGATAATCTTTGGTTTGAAAGAGCCAAGACCGACATTTAGACAGTTAATACCTAAGTTTGTAAGAGTGGAAAATACTGCAGAAGAAAGAATGATTAAATTTTTGCCTATAATGACAGGTAGTGATGTATATGACACAATATATTGTTTCTTGTTTCAAATATATAGTGATGAATTACTAAGTAAAAAAGGAGAAATTACAGAAAAACTATTTGAGTGCCAAAAAACAATTCAAATGTTGGAAAAGAGTAAGAGTATTTCATCATTAAGTGTTTTGAAACAATCACTTGAAATTATTAATTCAGATTTAAAAGATTTATATGACAAGAGAAATAAATTGTCATATATGGATGAATATAGAGAAGAATTAGATTCAAAGAGAAAACTAACTTTGCGGATTAATGATTTGCAAGAAAAGATGGAATTGGTAGAGTTTGAAATTTCCAATATAGAAAATAGTATAGTGAGTTTATCAAAGGAAAAATCGGAAATTAATATTCAAATACTTCAGGCAATATATCAGGAAGCTAAGAGTTATATTCCTAAATTGCAGAAGAACTTTGAGGATATGATTAGTTTTCATAATTCAATGATTCAAAATCGAATTGATTTCATACAGAAACAATTGAATGTAAAAAAGGAATTATTGGAACAGTACTCTTCCCAATTAGCAAATATTTTGGAGCAAAAAGAAAAGATAACAATTGAGGCATTGGATGAAGGATTATTAGATGAATTGAATATGCTTAATCGTAAAATTGAAGATTTGTCATTAAAGAAAGGAGAGATAAAACAGTCTATTCAGCTATTAGAGGAACAGGAAGCGGTTAGACAAGGTTTGAATAAAGAATTATTGGATATTCAAAATCAGATGGAAAATGATGGTATAGATGAAAAAATAAAAAAGTTTAATCAATTTTTTTCTGACTATTGTGATAAACTATATGGTGAGAAATATTTGTTGGCATATAATGAAAATTGGAAAGAAGAGAAAAAATTTCCTGTTAGTATTGCGTCACTTGGAGGAAAGGTAGGGACAGGAAAAAAGAAAGCAGTTATTGTAGCTTTTGATTTAGCATATATGCAATATAGTATTCATATGGGTATAAAAGTTCCACAATTTGTAATTCATGATAAGATGGAAAATACTCATATAAATCAGATAAAGACTATTTTTGAAATATGTGAAGAGATAGATGGACAGTATATTATACCTATTTTAAGAGAACGTATTGATAAAGTTGATCAAAAATATGTCCAAAAAGCAAAAGTTTTGGAATTAAGTACAAATAATAAGTTTTTTGGAATATAAGTCACTTAGAAAAGCCGATTGGATTTCCACAACATGAAAACCAATTGGCTTTATGTTTTGAATCGATGTGTTTTGTGTTTTCAATCCTGTATACATACTTACAAATAAGGATAAAGCGTATGTTGAAGGAACGAATGAGTTTAAGGATTTGTTGAAAAATGCGGTGGAAGACCTTGAAGTTTCTGACAGGTAAGGAGGATTTTCATGAGCAATATTATTGTTTTGTCAGGCAGTCCGCGTAAGGGTGGCAATACTGACCTGTTGGTTGATGCATTTGTTAAAGGTGCGGAGAAGAATAATAATGTAGAAGTCGTTTCGGTGGCGGATTATAAGGTCAACCCATGCATTGGCTGTAATTCGTGCTTTGACAGGGCAGGGCATGAATGTTTTCAGCAGGACGACATGCAGGTGGTTTATGATAAGTTAAAATGTGCTGATGTGATTGTGGTTGCTTCGCCAGTGTATTTCTATGGAGTGAGTGCGCAGCTTAAAGCAATTATCGACAGGTTACATACTCCAATGAGAAATGATTTCAAAGCCAAGAAGCTGGCGTTGATACTGGTTGGAGCAGCGGTTTTGCCAGAATTATTTGATTCTATTAAGATACAGTATCAGCTTGTGCTTAATTTCTTCAAGCTTGAAGATGTGGGAATGGTGCTGGTCAGAGGTGCTAAGGATAAAGGTGATGTCAGGAACACTGATGGGCTGGATGAGGCTTATCGGCTGGGATTGGCGATGAAGTGATGAAATAATAAATTAAAGGTAACATTATTATGTATGGAGGGATATGTTTCCAATAATTGATAAAAGAGAAACCGGGATTAATATAAGAAAAATTATGGATCGTCAGGGACTGACGGCAAAAGATGTTCAGCAATATCTTGAACTTGGATGTGTGCAAAGTGTATATCGTTGGTTTGATGGGGTTAGTATGCCGACAGTTGATAATTTATATGCATTAAGTGAACTGTTTAAGATGCCGATGGATTGCATTGTATGTGGCAGCAGACAGTCAGCTTATTTTAATTATGTTGATCAATACAATGAAGCACAGATAAGAAGAATTAGTGAGTATTATAAGATTTTAAGAAATAATCAGGTTGCATAAGATTGGATTACAAATTCAATGACAAATATTAAATACATCGTTAGAATATTAGTAGGAATAGTATTCTAATGGTGTATTTTTGCTTACTGGATATATATTTAGAAAAGTGATTAGGTATGATTACATTAAACGGATAATTGACGAATGGTTTTATTAAAAAGACACAGAAAACTCCAAAAGAAGAGATACAGATTGCAAAGGATAGACGAAAGGATTTCATAGAAAGGGTGATGAGGGATGGGAACATTTGATGATATGCTTTCTAAGCAATTACAGGATGAAGAATTTAAAAAAGAATATGATGCAATTCAGCCAGAGATGGACGACGTTATAAGGGCTATCGTAGATGCTCGTACTTCTCAGAACATGACACAGAAGGAATTGGCTGAACGCACTGGTATTAATCAGGCAGATATCAGCAAGCTTGAGAATGGAACACGGAACCCTTCTGTTAATTTGCTTAAAAGATTAGCGGACGGCATGGGAATGGCTCTTAAGATTGAGTTTGTGCCAAAGCGGAATATATAATAATATATTCATACTTATTGGTTTTTCCAGGAATAATAAATTTAATGGATTAAACTCGTAAATGGTGCTTAGGATAATATTACTTCATGGACGCCATTTTTATTTTAAAAACGCAAGCTGCAGGTATATGATGACTTTGAACATAACTGACATTATTGTCAAAAATATTCAATAAGGAGTCCGATATTAACATTTATTGTTTGATGATCTGGTGCTGGCGGAGCAGTTGTTTCCACATTTGTATAAAGTGCAGGAAATTGCAGAGAAAAGAGTGGAAGTCATAATGGATGGATTGCCGGAAAAGAATCCGGTACCGGCAAAATAAAGGAAATATTACCTACGAATATTTGATATTTTGCCGATGATGTAGTATACTATATCATAATAAAGTATAAATTTAGATTCAATTTATAACGGAGGAGAGCAGATGCGATACCTTTCAGTTACTGAAATAGCGAAAAAATGGGATGTGTCGGAACGTAGTGTAAGAAATTACTGTGCTCAGGGACGAGTAAACGGTGCGTTTCTTACCGGCAAGACTTGGAACATTCCCGAAAATGTAGAAAAGCCGGAGCGTTCCAATAAAAAGAAAGAGC
>UMJE01002160.1_pt1 | contig 15750 bp, 15 predicted proteins | sample 1965971 | NCBI WGS metagenome assembly UMJE01 (sample SAMEA4836143, study PRJEB28245) | human gut metagenome | biome: gut microbiome; material: fecal sample | place: Denmark | collected 2008 | reverse complement strand
ACAGCATCATAAGCCCAGCTATCAGCAGGAACATCGCTGAAAGGATTTGCAGCAGCAAAAGTTGTGCTAGCAGCGCCAACTACGAGAGCGGCAGTAATTGCAGAAACAAGAGTTTTTTTAGACATAACAAAACTCCTCCTATAGAATATATTTTTTGTTCAATAAAAAATATATTGCTCGGAGAAATGATTATGTATGAGTATCCACGTTTCCTCAACTTTTTTTCCTCTGCTCAATATATCTTTTTCTTGAACTAATAAAATAATAACATAAATGAGAAAAATACACAAATTTCTAACAAATGAATTATTTTAAATTATTAAAAAATAATTAAAAATATCTGTGAATTTATTAGAGAAATGAAAGTTTATTTATTAGTTTTAATATATTTAATTTTATTAAAAAAATAAAACGAAATAAAATAACATAAAAATGCGTTCGATTAAAAAAAGATTAAAATTAGATTAAAATTTTAAATTTATTTTGTAATAGAGATAAAAAAACTAATATTTAGTATAATAAAACTTAAGAAATAGATGATTTATTTATATTTTTGATTTTGATTTTTAAGAATTTAGGTGAATATATGGAAAATGCAATAGAATATATTTTTAGAATAATTTTATCAGCGATATTAGGTGCGCTAATTGGTTATGAAAGACAATTTAAACATAAATCAGCAGGACTTAGAACGAATATTTTAGTGTGTATTGGTTCTTGTTTGATTATGATTTTGTCGAATTTATTGTATGAGCAAGTAGAGGGAAAAACAAATGCTGATCCTGCAAGATTAGCTGCACAAGTTGTAAGTGGTATAGGTTTTTTAGGTGCAGGAGCTATTATTAAAGAAGGTGTGAATGTAATTGGTCTTACAACAGCAGCTTGTATTTGGGTAGTATCTGGTGTTGGTTTAGCTGTAGGTGCTGGATATTATATAATTGCTGTTTTTGCTTCATTGTTAGTGTATATAATATTAGAGATTTTATCGCAAATGGATAGTTGGTTAGTTCCAACTGATAATATTATGATAAAAATAAGAATGATCAATGATAGTGAAAAGATAAAAGAAGTCTATAATGCATTATTAAAATTAGGTCTAAAAAGTAAAAATTTTTCGGTAGTATTTATTTCTGAAGATATTGTAGAATTAAATATTTTAATGTTTAATCCACATAAATTAAAATTAGCAGAGATATCCACATATTTTACTTCTATGGAAGGTATAATAAAATCTATAGAAATTCATTGAGTTTAAAGGGATTAGGAATGATAAAATTCTTAATCCTTTTTTTTATGTTTATATTATTATATAGAAGAAAAAATATTTATCTGAGTTTCAAGAGTGCATAATACTTGTCATTTTGGCAAAAATGATGTATACTATGAGAAAATATTTGTCTTTATATTGTGCAGTTTTAAAGGAGATGTATTATTTTGTTAAGTCGTATTGGAAAAAAATATCAAGAAATGGCTTTATTAAAACTAATAGTTTTAGGGCTTATAATTGGTATTTTCATTGCAGTGGCTGTGCCGACAGCTGTACCTGCCGTAGCTATCTTAGGGGATTTATTCGTTAAAGCTTTAAAAGGTATTGCACCTATTTTGGTATTTATTTTAGTAATGAACGCTATGGTACAAAAAAATGCAGATGCTAGTGCATCTATGAAACCTATTATTAAATTGTATGTACTTGGAACATTTTTTGCTTCTTTAGTAGGTGTATCTATGTCATTTTTATTTCCTACTACATTACAATTACAAGTTGCAGATGCTACAATAGCTCCACCAAGTGGTATCGTAGAAGTTTTACATAATTTACTTATGAGTATCGTTGATAATCCTGTTAATGCTTTAGTTAATGCAAATTATATTGGTATTTTAGCTTGGGCTATTTTAGCAGGTGTAGCTTTACATGCTTCTTCTGATAAAACTAAAACTATGATTGCTGATTTAGCTAGTGCTGTTACAAAAATTGTAAAATGGATTATTCGTTTTGCTCCATTTGGTATTATGGGCTTAGTAGCAAATGCAGTAGGAACAAGTGGTATTGGTGCTCTCTTAGGTTATGCTCATTTACTTGTTGTATTGCTTGGAGCGTTCTTTATCGTTGCACTTGTTATGAATCCATTAATCGTATTTTTACACATTCGTCGTAATCCTTATCCATTAGTATTTGCAACTCTTCGTGAAAGTGGTTTATATGCATTCTTCACTCGTAGTTCTGCTGCTAATATTCCAGTAAATCTTTCTTTATGTAAACGTCTTGGTCTAAATGAAGATACTTATTCTATCTCTATTCCACTTGGTGCAACAATCAATATGTCTGGTGCTGCTATTACAATTGCTATTCTTTCCCTAGCAGCTGCTCGTACACTTGGTATTGAAGTTGATATTTTAATGGCATTATTATTATCCATAATCGCTACAATTGGCGCTTGTGGTGCTTCAGGTGTAGCTGGTGGTTCATTATTACTCATTCCAGTAGCATGTGCATCTTTTGGTATTAGCAATGATATCGCAATGCAAGTTGTAGGTGTAGGCTTTATTATTGGTGTGCTCCAAGACTCTTGTGAAACAGCTTTAAATAGTTCTAGTGATGTATTATTCACTGCAACAGCAGAATTTGCTGCTCGTTCTAAAGAAGGAACTCTTGATGTAAAAGATATGGTTCCACAAAATAGAGCTTGATAATAATTTATAAATGATAATAGGCGACATTTTAAGCTTTAATTGCTTTTAATGTCGCTTTTATTTTTACTTTTATTTAAAATAAAAAGGACTTAGTTTTATAAAACTAAGTCCTTTTCTATAAGTAGCTTAAACTACATTAATTTATGTTCAAGTTCTTGTATTTTCTTTTTATGATGTTCAATGGCAAATTTTAAATGACTTTGAACTTCATCGCTAGTAGCTTGTTTAAAAGCTTCTTCTAGTTTAGCTAGGCGAGTCCTAACTTCAAGAAGTTCATCACTTAATACGGTTTTTTCATTTAAACCAATGCCATAAACAGTTCTGATATCATTCAATATAATATCAGCATAACCTGGTTCAGATGATACAGTCTCAAGATATTTTGCTAATTCATAAATGATACTATAAGGATCTTTTCCTTCGTTTAACCATTTTAACAAATTCATCTTGATATTTTGCTCTTTACCATGAGCAGAATTAATATTATCTGTCATTATTATAATGCTGTTTGAAGATATTCTTTAATAGCGTTTCCATCTTCCATAGTCATAACAGTGTCTAAAGCAGCTTTAGCTTGAGCAGATGTTATGGAACGGATTTTTTCTTTTACGCGTGGAATAGATGGAGCACTCATGGAAAGTTCGTTGATACCCATTGCCATTAAGATAGCAGCAGCATTAGGGTCACTAGCCATTTCACCGCACATACCTACCCAAATATTATTATTACGAGCAGACTCAATAGTGAGTTTAATGAGGCGAAGAACAGCTGGATTAAAGTGATTATAAAGATAACTTACATTAGTGTTAACACGGTCAACAGCAAGTGTATATTGAACAAGGTCATTAGTACCAATGCTAAAGAAATCAAGGTATTTAGCAAGTACAGGAGTCATTACAGCAGCTGCTGGAGTTTCAACCATGATACCAAGTTGAACATTATTGGAGAATGGTTTTTCTTCATGAGCAAGCTGTGATTTAGCTTCTTCGATAATTGCACGTACTTGTTTTACTTCTTCTACGTTGATAACCATTGGGAGCATCATTGCTGCTTTACCATAAAGACCAGCACGTAAAATAGCTTTAACCTGTGGCATAAATACTTCACGACGGTTTAAACAAATACGAATTGCACGGTAACCTAAGAAAGGATTTTCTTCTTCTGGGATATTTAAGTAAGGGAGTGGTTTATCGCCACCGATATCCATTGTGCGAATTACACATAAATGACCATTGCATTTTTCAATAGCTTCTTTATATGCTTTAAATTGAGTTTCTTCATCAGGAATAGTATCTCTACCCATGAATAAGAATTCAGAACGGAATAAACCAACGCCTTTAGCACCAAATTTCATAGCAGCTTCAACATCTAAATGAGTGCTGATGTTAGCCATAAGGTCAACTTCTACACCATCTTTAGTTACTGTAGGAAGTTTGGAAAGCTGAGCATAATGTTCTTTTAAGCGGCGTTGTTCTTCTAATTTTACCTGATAGGAAGCGATTAAATCTTCAGTTGGTTCGACAAAGATTTCACCAGTTTCACCATTTAAGATAACTTCAGCATTATCAGGAATATCTTTAATTTTATCGCCAAGACCTGCAACAGTAGGGATAGCTCTTGCTTTAGCAATGATTACAGCATGGCAAGTAGTACTACCATTACCTAAAATTACACCAGCAATTTTTTCAGTAGGAATGTTAGCGATAACAGATGGTTCAATTTCTTCTCCACAGAGAATTACAGCACCACCATCAACTGTTTTTTCTTTAAGACCTAAAATACGTCTTGTTACGCGTTTACCAACATCGCGGATATCTACAGCACGTTCACGGAAATAAGTGTCGTCCATTTGTTCAAAGATAGATGCATTTTCTTCAGACGCTTCAAGTACAGCTTTTGGTGCACTTCCACAAGCGCCGAGTTTTAACATAGCATTTTCTTCGAGCATAGGGTCTTGTACCATCATACGATGTGCTTCCATAATGCCTGCTTGTTCAAGCATGCCTTTATCACGAAGTGTTTTAATATTTGTTTGAAGTACTTCAGCTGCATAAGCTAAAGCTTCTTTAATTTTTGATACTTCTTCTTCAGCAGTTCCTGGAGTGTAAGCATCAATATAAGATTGTAAATCTTCTCCGAGTTTCATTACTTTGGCAATAGAAATACCAGTAATAACTCCTTTTCCTCTTAATTCGTACGGCAAAGTACAAATCCCCCTCTCTCATTAACTCTCAGTTTAGAAATTATTCTTCACCGAATTTGTTTTTGATGAGACCAGTAAGAGCATCAAGAGCTGCTTGAGCGTCGTCACCTTCAGCACTGATAGTGAGTTCAGTACCCTGAGTAAGACCAAGGCTCATGATCATAAGAATGCTTTTAGCATCAACAGTTTTACCTTTAGCAGTAAGTTTGATTTTGGAGCTGAATTTGTTAGCTTCCTGTACAAACATAGATGCAGGACGTGCATGTAAGCCAGTTTTGTTTTCAATAATAAGTGTAGTTTCCATTATAAATAAACCCCTCTCTTAATACATCATAGAACATAATTGTATATTTAACATTATCGTTTGAAAATTATGTCTTTGTTAATTATAACTAAAAATTGCAAAAATGACTAGTGCATTTTGGAAAAAAATAAGAAATTTTCTAAAAAAACTTTAATTGAACATCATTTCTGTCATTTCCATAACTAAAACATAATAAATCAAAAGAAATGTTATTTTTAAATATCGGTTTTATTACGAAGTAAAAGTCTTATAATAATGGATAAATTTTTATTTGTTAAAGTAAATTATATCTGAAAATCTCTCAATATATAATGTTAAATGCTGTTTATTTTACCTTATAGAATTTTATTCATAGAAAAAATTTTTGGTTGGTTTATTTCTATATTAAGAAATAAATAAAAAAGTTAGCTTTTTCTTGAAATCAAAAAAAACGTAAATTATAATAAAATTTATCTATAAAGGCAGGTGAAAAAGTGTGAAACAATTTAATCAAGATAATATGAAAAGTATAAGTGATTATATCAACAATTTTTATGAAGATAATCCCTTTACAAAACATTTAGGTGTAGATATTGTTTCGATTGATAAGGGTAATGTATGTGTTAGTCTGACAATTAAACATGAACATACAAATGTTTATGGCATAGCTCATGGTGGCGTGATTATGTCCCTTTGCGATATGGCTATGGGCGCAGCCTGTCTTAGTGTGGGAAAAAAAGTAGTAACTTTGGATTTTAATATTAATATTTTAAAATCTATTGATATGGAAGATGTGGCTATTGTAAAAGGAATGATTATTCATAATGGAAGAAGTACAGTAGTTGCTGAATGTGAAGTTTTTAATAAAGATAATAAATTATGTGCCAAAGCTCGTGGTACATTTTTTGTGATAGGACGATTAGCTAGTGAATGAGATGATTTTTAAACGACTTATAATTTTTAGTATAGTTTTTGTACAAATTTTTATAGCATTTAACCCAGCAAGGGCTATGGATAGCATAGTAGATGATGCTCCACCAGTAGATGAATCAAAACCATATATTCCTGTTACAGCAGATAATCTACAAGATATGACTGCTCAAGCTGCAATTTTGATAGATGCAACTACAGGTAGAGTTCTCTATGAAAAAAATCCAGATGCTAAGGCAATGCCTGCAAGTACAACTAAGATGATGACTTGCATACTTGGATTGGAAAATGCAAATGATGATGACATTGTTGAAGTTGATAAACGTGCTGTAGGTGTAGAAGGTTCTGCTATTTATATAAATGAAGGCGATAAAATAAAAATGTCAGAACTGTTGCAAGCTACAATGCTAGCTTCTGGTAATGATGGTGCTGCAGCCATTGCTTATTATGTAGGAAAAGGTTCTCTAGAAACTTTTGTGCAAATGATGAATGATAAAGCAAAAGAAATTGGCGCTACTAATACACATTTTAATAATCCTCATGGATTGACAGACCCAAATCATTATACAACAGCTAGAGATTTAGCTAAGATTGCAAGATATGCATATCAAAATGAAAAATTCCGTAAGATAGTATCAACAAAAGAACAAGAGATACAGTGGGTAAATCCAGCGGAACGAAAAGATATTTATGGTAGTACAAATCGTTTATTGTGGAATTATGATGATGTAACTGGTATAAAAACAGGATATACTGATGCTGCTGGTGGCTGTTTAGTAGCTTCTGCACAAAAAAATGGTATTACACTTATTGCCGTAGTATTGAAAACATCAGATAGTAGAGCTCGTTTTGTTGAAGGCAGAGCTTTATTGGATTATGGATTTAAACATATAAAAGAAATGAAAACTGTTGATGAACAGAAATTAATTTCTAGTATATATACGCATAATAGCACTAATTATAAGACTACAGTAAAACCTATACAGCCTTTTACTTATTTAGTCATGGATACAGATAATGTAAATGATTTTTCTTGGAAAATGAATTTACCAGCATATATAGATGCTCCATTAAAACAAGGTGCTAAAGTGGGAACAGTTGATTTATTATATCAGAGAAATGTTGTTGGTAGTGTAGATATGGTAACGACAGAAGAAGTAACAGAAGGATTTAATCTGTTAGGCTTTTTACACAAATTATTTTTTAGTTGATAAAGATAAAACTTAATAAATGAAGGGAATGATAATATGCAAGCATTGCTACACGCTATCAGTGGTGTTTTGACTTTGATTTTTATGGGGCTGATAGGTTGCTATCTAGCTAAGATTGGTTGGATAAACAAAGATAATAAAGCTCTATTGCCGAAATTGGTAACAAATGTATCATTGCCTTTGTTTTTTATCTATAATATTACACATGCTTTTAGTCATGACCAATTATTACATTTAATAACTGGTTCTATCGTGCCATTTATTTCTATTGGTGTATGTTTTATTTTAAGTGTGTTTTTGGCAAGATTTATGTCTAAAAAAGGTCATAGAGGGATTTTTCAATCTACATTTACAACTTCCAATACTATTTTTGTAGGTTTACCAGTAACTATGGCATTATTTGGTGAGGAAGCAATACCTTATACTTTATTGTATTTTTTTGCTAATACTACATTCTTTTGGACTTTAGGAAATGCTTGTATTCAAGCAGATTCAAAAGAATTTTCTTATCAGCAAATGTTTACTTTAAAAACTTTGAGAAGAATTTTTTCTCCACCGATTTTAGGGTTTTTAGCTTCATTGATTATTTTAATTTTAGACATTCCTTTACCTAAATTTTTTATGGATACAGCTCAATATATGGGAAATTTAACAACACCACTTGCTTTGATTTTTATAGGTGTAACACTTTATTCCATGGGTTTGAAAAAAATTCGTTTTGATTTAGGTTTAATAGGTATATGTTTAGGTAGATTTATAATTGCACCGCTTAGCATGTACTTATTGTCTTTTATCTTCCCTATGCCAGAATTGATGTTTAAAGTATTTGTAATCATGGCGTCATTACCGGCGATGATTCAAACAGTAGTACTATCTAGTCTTTATAATACAGATACAGAATATGCAACATTAGTAGTTTCCGCGACTACATTATTATCTATAATTACAATTCCAATTTATATGGTATTATTATCGTAAGTTTTTGTTCATTTCTTTGATGACAAAGAAACGAACCAAAGAAATCACCGCAGATAAAATTTTAATTTTGAAAATAATTATCGCTTCATACAACGCTTAGAAACTCGCTACGCTCAAACATTCAGACTAAAACCGTATTCATCGATAATTATTTTCAATAACCTTGCGGTTACCTTTAAAATTTTATAATGCGGGAAATAAAAATACGTATTATTTAATTGTAATTAATGTTTATATTAGTTTATGAATAAGAAAAATTATGTGAAATGTTGTACCTATTAGTGGATTTTACAGCAATAAAAAATTGTTTTTATCAGAGTAAAATCAGTATCATAGGGCAACTTTCTTTTTTTACATTTTTATTTAAAAGAAGACAAACATTGCATATATTGAGGAGAAATTTTTATGTCCTATAAGGTTTATTTATTTGATTTTGATTATACTTTGGCAAATTCGGAAGTTGGTATTGTGAAGTGTTTTGAGTTGCTTATGGAGCAGGAGGGGTATCCGCTTCGTCCTAAAGATGAGATAAAAAGAACTATTGGTCTGCCTATGAGTGAGGCTTTGTCTATATTGACTGGAGAGGTTGATGAAGCAAAAATACAGGAATTAAAAGATAAATATACTGTTTTTGCTGATTTATATATGACAGAGAATACATATTTATATGATGATACAAAAATGGTATTGAAGACGTTAAAAGAACGTGGGGCTAAGATAGCAATTATCTCTAGTAAAACACGTCGTCGTATTATGCAGACTTTGACTAGGGATAAAATAGATGATTTGGTAGAGTTTATTATTGGCAGTGAGGATAAATATGCGTATAAACCTGCTCCAGATGGAATTTTAGAAGCTGTTAAGCGTTTAAATGTAGATAAAAAAGATGTAATTTACATTGGTGATAATATTGTAGATGCTCAAGCTGCTCAAAATGCGCAGGTGGATTTTGCAGGGGTATTAACAGGAAATAATATTAAAGCAGATTTTGCAAAATTTCCTCATGTTAAAATAATGAATTGTTTACAAGAATTAATATAATGTCTTGGATATAAAATTTAAAATAATTATGTAGATAAAAAGAAAAAGTAGTCAACTAAAATATATTAAACGGAAAGGGTGAATTTAATATATTTTTAGATTGACTACTTTTTGGCTATAAGTAAGAAATAGAGTTTAAATCTGTGAGTGTAGTGCAATTATTAGTATTTTGGATTAAATCGAAAATTGGATTATCATTTGTTGGATAATAACAAAATGTAGCATAATATTCTCCATCTTGTAGATATAGTTCTATAATACTATTGTCTATATAGACGGACAGATTTAATTCATCTTGAGTTTTTACTAGAAATTGACGAATGCCTTTTCCGCCTAATTTTAATTGATTGCGGTCTATAGTAAAAACAGAAGTATTTTTATCATAAGTTAATAAAATATATTCATCATTGAATTTTAATTTACCTTGCCAGCTAGAAATATCTTTAAGGGGGATAGATATTTCTAGTTTTTTATTTGTAGATAAAGAGATTTTATCTGTATTTACTTTTGTTATAGTATTTTGATTTAATTCATTTAATTCGCTTATAGGACGTTGGTATAATTTATCATTTTTTAAAATTAATTCACGTGGTAAAGTTAAAGAATGAACCCAGCCATCATTTATAGTTGGATAATCTTGTAATTTATCTGGCATACCTACCCAACCAATTAAAATATGGCGATTTTCATGAACTAAAACTTGTGGTGCGTAAAAATCAAACCCCATATCAAACTCATGAAATTCGCCATGAGTAAATTCTAGTGTATCAGGATTAAATTGACCTATTAGATAGCCTGCTTGATAAAGATTTTGATATTGATATTGATATTTTTGAGCTTTTAAACCTTGAGGGCAGAATACTAAAATATCTTTATCGTCTATAGTAAATAAATTAGGACATTCCCACATATAACCGAAATCAGTTAGTTGAGTTTTTAATTCACCCCTAAAAATCCAATTTTCATCAATTTCTTCATAGATTAAAGCGCAACCTGTTAAATTTTCACGTTGAGCGCCTAAAATAATGAAACTGCGATTATTTTTGGTGAATATATAAGGGTCGCGAAAATGTGTAGTATATCCTTTAGGTACGGTATCAATAATGATTTTTTCTTTGATGAATTTACCATCATCATCTTGTTTAACTAAAACTTGACGAGGATAGCGTATATTTTGTTCATCTTTTAAATTAGCTGTGTAAATAATTTCTAATTTATTATTTTTACTACGTGCAGAGCCTGAATAACAGCCATCTTTATCAAATTTGTCAACAGGAGCTAAAGCTATTTGAGGTTTAGTATAATTTATAAAATCTGTAGTTTGTGTGTATGTCCAATGTTTATGTTTATGTTCACAGCCAAAAGGATTCCATTGGAAAAATATTTGATATTTACCTTGATGATAACAAAGACCATTAGGGTCATTAACTAAGCCTTTAGGCATTTCCAAATGAAATTTGTTATGCCATTGCATAAATGAAAGTCCTCCTTCATTAAGTATTATTTTATATTTTTGCTAAGCGTGTGCTTTCACGTATGATTAAATTCATATTGTGGTCGTATTCAGAAGTTACAGGTTGATTTTGAAGCATAGATAATAATTTTTCTGCTGTTTTTATGCCTAGATGTTTATAATCAAAAGCTAGGCTAGTCAATGATGGATAAGATATACTGCCTACAGGATAACCACCAAAGCCAGCAAGTGAAATATCTTGGGGAACATGGATTTTCTTTTCATGAAAATAACGCAATAATCCTAAAGCGATATTATCTGTAGCACAGACGATTGCACTAGGTTCAAAAGATACTACAGTATCGCCTAAATTATAGGCTTGTTCAAAACTAAAATCAGTTTGGACAAAAGATATTTTACCTTGCGGATTATTAGCAAGAAAACCTTGTTTAAATCCTTCATAGCGGTCTACGCCTACAGCTTTATCTTGAGGAGATACGCCTAAAAATACCACTTGTTGATGATTTAAAGAAGCGATATATTCACCCATTAATTTGCCTGCATTGATATCATCTACTTTGATAAAATTTACTTTATCGTGGCTTTGCCCTGTAAAAATGATGGGGATATTGGCTTGATTGATTAATTTTAGATGATTGTCATTGATATTGATGGAGTCAACGATAATTCCATCTACACCTTGTTGAATTAATTGAGAGATATTATCTAGTTCTTTTTGCGAATTTAATTCACTGATTAAAATCAAAGCTTGATATCCCATTTGTTGTAAAATTATATTAAAACCTGTCAATAATTTGCCCGCAGAAAAAGAGTCTAAACGAGGCATGACAATGCCGATTAATTTACTTTGTTTAGTTTTTAAACGCTTGGCGAAAAAATTGGATTTATAACCTGTTTCACGTATGACTTTATCAATTAACATAGCTTTTTCCTTGCTTACGTAACCATTATTTAGATAGCGAGAAACTGTGCTTTTAGCTACTCCAGCTAGATTAGCAATATCTTGTATAGTGAGTTTTTGAGTCATGATAAAGTCATCCTTTGCAATAATTATTCTTCTGGTTTAAAGCATACCATAGTTAGAGCAAAAGCGACAGCTAAACCAATAAAATTGACGAGTAAGTCCAATAGCATGTTTAGTTTCAAAGAGAACTTCTACTTTAGCATCAAATGGTGCAAAGACTTTGCCTTCAGATGGCACGATACCACAGCCAGCACCCATAGCACCAGAGGAAAACGCAGGGTCTTTTATTTTGTTCAAGGTAATTAATTCGCCAGGAATAGGACTTGTTAGAATAAGATTTTTCATTTATGTACACTCCCTTAATTGTGGAATTGGTTCCACTTATATGGTATCAGTTCCATAATTCTAAGTCAAGATTTAAATTTTGTATTGTGTTTTGAAAAAGAGTATATATAATAAAAATAGAGCAAGAATGGTATAAATTTTATTTGGGTGGGATTTTTTATGGAAATAAGAAAAATTTATAGTGAATTTAATACACCTGTTTATTTAAGTAAAGCATTAAATTTATATTATGGAGGCTGGGAAATTTGTTGTCCTATGCATACATTTGGGCCAGCAATACGACAGCATTACTTAATTCATTATGTAACGAGAGGCAAAGGAAGACTTTGGATGAATGATACTTGTTATGTAATAGAAAAAGATACTATGTTTCTTATTCGTCCAGGAATAACATGTGTTTATCAAGCTGATAAAGATGATCCATGGGAATATTGTTGGATTTGCATTGATGGTTATGATGTAGAAAATATGTTAAATAATAGTGGTTTTGACAAGGTAAATCCATTATTTTTTGATAAGAGTAATGGTGAAGTTAGAAATGCTATGCTTAATTTTATATTTTATTTTTCTAAGTATAAAAATAATGAATATATGTTACTTAGTCGTTTATATAATATTTTTGGTCATATGAAAATACAAATGAAAAAACAACAAGCAAAATCTATTCATGTAGAAAAAGCTATAGACTATATATATGAAAATTATTATAAAAGTATCACTATTATTGATATAGCAAATTATTTAGGTATAGATAGAACATATTTATATCGTCTATTTAAAGAAGAATATAATATGTCTCCCCAGAAATATTTATTAAATTTTCGTTTGAAAGCAGCTATGAATAAATTAGAAGGTGGAAATATGTCTATAGCTGAAATAGCATATAGTTGTGGTTTTAATGATGCATCTGCATTTTGTCATCAATTTAAGAAAGTTTATAAAGATACACCACTTAACTACCGAAGATATCCTCAATTAGCTATTCATGAATAAATAAAGAAAACCCCCTAGTTATTCACTAGGGGGTGAGTAAAGAATGTATATAAGTCCTAACACAAGAATTATATTAGAAGATAAGTTAATTGTCAATAAAATTTTCTAATAAGTTTATAGATAAAATATATATTAAATATTATTTAATACAGCTTCAGTCATAGCTTTTGTATCTGCTTTAATGAACCCTTCTTTATATAAATCGGGTGTGCGATATCCTTGAGCTAAAGCTTTATCTACAGCTTGTTCAATGCAAGTAGCGGCTTCTTGTTCATCAAGAGAATAACGAAGAAGCATAGCAGCAGAAAGTATAGTAGCTAATGGATTAGCAATGCCTTTGCCCGCAATATCAGGAGCAGAGCCATGAATTGGTTCATAAAGGCTAGTGGACTCACCGATACTAGCAGATGGAAGCATACCAATAGAACCACTTAAAACTGCAGCTTCATCACTTAAAATATCGCCAAAGAGATTGCCTGTTACAATGACATCAAATTGGCTTGGGTTGATGGCAAGTTGCATAGCACAGTTATCTACATAGAGATTTTCTAAAGTGATTTCAGGATATTTTTCCGCTACTTTAGCAGTTGTTCTACGCCATAATCTAGAGGTTGCTAAAACGTTGGATTTATCTACGGAAGTCACTTTATTTTTACGTTTTTTAGCAGCTTGCATAGCGAATTCTACGATGCGATTGACTTCAGGAACAGAATAATTTTCTAAATCCCAAGCACGTTCATTGCCTTCATAGATTTCACTTTCACATTTATCGCCAAAATAGATACCGCCGATTAATTCACGTACGATTAATACATCAGTACCTTTTACGATTTCTTCTTTGAGTGGAGAATATTCAACAAGAGCATCTGCTACTTTGATAGGACGAAGATTAGCATATAATCCGAGTCCTTTTCTAAGCCCTAAAACTGCTTTTTCAGGGCGAAGTGTAGGTTCTACATTATCCCATTTTGGACCACCAACAGCACCGAAAAGCACAGCGTCAGCATTTTGTGCAGCTTCAAGTGTTGTCTGTGGAAGTGGGGTGCCACATAAATCATAAGCAGTACCACCAGCAGGATGACTTTCAAATTCAAGATTTAAATTATATTTATCAGAAACTTTTTTTAAAACGGCAACGGCACTATCAGTTATTTCTTGACCAATACCATCGCCAGGAATGACTACAATTTTTTTACTCATAGATAATCTTAACCCTTCTGTTTAATGTAGTTGATGAGTCCGCCAGCTTTGGCAATATCTTGGATAAATCCAGGAAGTGGCACAGCATGGAATGTATCACCAGTTGTGAGATTTTCAATAGTACCAGTGGATAAATCAACGCGTAATTTATCATTAGCATGGATTTTTTCTACATCATCACCAATTTCAAGTAATGGTAAACCAGTATTGATGGCATTGCGATAGAAAATACGAGCAAAACTGCTAGCGATTACTACAGGAACACCAGAAGCTTTGATGGCGATTGGAGCATGTTCACGAGAAGAACCACAGCCGAAGTTTTTACCGCCGACCATGATATCGCCTTCTACTACATTTTGAGCAAAAGTTTCGTCGATATCTACCATACAATGACTAGCTAATTCTTTTGGGTCAAAAGAATTTAAATAACGAGCAGGGATAATTACATCTGTATCAATATTGTCGCCATAGCGCCAAACTTTTCCTTCTAATTTTTCAGCCATATTATTCTACCTCCTCAGGAGTTGCGATTTTTCCAAGAATTGCACTAGCTGCAGCTACATAAGGGCTAGCGAGATATACTTCACTATCTACATGTCCCATGCGACCACGGAAGTTACGATTTGTAGTAGAAACGCAACGTTCACCAGCAGTCATAATACCCATATGAGCACCAAGACAAGGTCCACAAGTTGGTGTACTTACAGCAGCACCAGCTTCAATAAATGTATCTACATAACCATTATGAATAGCATCAAGATATACTTGTTGGCTACCAGGAATGATGATACAACGAACATTAGGATGTACTTTATGACCTTTTAAGATAGAAGCAGCGATTGCTAAATCTTCTAAACGTCCATTAGTACAAGAGCCGATAACTACCTGATCAATAGTGATAGGTTCTTTGATGGATTCAACAGTATGAGTATTTTCAGGAAGATGAGGGAATGCTACTACAGGTTTTAATTCAGAAAGATTGATTTCTACAGTTTGACAATAAGTAGCATCGCTGTCTGCTTCAACGATTTCATATGGTTTAGTTACACGGTCTTTAATATAATTGAGAGTTTCATCATCTACAGGGAAAATACCATTTTTAGCACCAGCTTCGATAGCCATATTGGCAATTGTTAAACGGTCAGTCATATTGAGTTCTTTGACACCTTCGCCAGCAAATTCTAATGCTTTATATAAAGCTCCATCTACACCGATCATGCCGATTAAAGTGAGCATAACATCTTTACCACAGATATATTTAGGTTTTTTACCAGTGATATTGACTTTGATGGTTTCAGGAACTTTGAACCATGCTTCACCAGTAGCAAGGGCAACGCCTAAATCTGTAGAACCAACACCTGTGGAAAAGCCACCTAAGGCACCATATGTACAAGTATGAGAATCTGCACCGATAGTTACCATACCAGGAGCTACAAG
>UMJE01050683.1_pt1 | contig 15763 bp, 12 predicted proteins | sample 1965971 | NCBI WGS metagenome assembly UMJE01 (sample SAMEA4836143, study PRJEB28245) | human gut metagenome | biome: gut microbiome; material: fecal sample | place: Denmark | collected 2008 | reverse complement strand
CGTTCCCCAGCGAACTTCGTTCGCTGGATTAAACCGGGCTGTTTTACGTCTATCTGCAAGTGCAAATTCCAATACGTTATGACCAAAAACATGCTGACGATAACCGCCTGTCAGTTCTAAATTCTCGCGTTTGGGATCCGCGACAACTGAGCTTCCTGTCCAGGTTAAAAGAGTTGGGACTACAACGCCTATGCCTTTACCTGTTCTTGACGGCGCCCCCATAAAAAGATGTGACGGCTCGTCATCTATAAGATATTGACGTTTAGTGAAAGGTGAAAATAATCTAAGCCAACTCCAAGTCGAATTAAATATTTCCGTTGTCTGCACAAGTTCTGCATTATAGGGATTTTCAAGCTCTTTGCTAACCTTTCCCCAATCAATTTTTTTACCTAAATTCCTAAGTTTCACAAAAGCTGTTGCTGTTTTGCGACAAAATGCAAAAACTTTCTCATAATCCATACCAGTATCCCAACAGCCTACTATTACAGCATTACCGATAAAACCAGGGTCAACGAGTACTTTTGCTCTTTCAAGCTCTTTTTTATTCGCCCATCTCGCAGATCCAGCGGAATCCAACTTTTTTTTGTAACACTGGAGATAGAATATAGCTGGAGTAAGCAGGCTAATGGCAAAACCGATGAAACTCAAAAATGCGCCAAAACGAAAAAAATTTGGAAATTGCTTCCCGAATTCTCCGTATAAAGCAAGAAATTTGAACGGCGAATAGATATATATGCCTCCACTTTTAAAAACAGCTTGTGAGGTTATTAAAGCATTGTAATTAGTTGCTTTAGCAAAAGACCCCATTGCCAAATTCTGAAAAAGGCAATTTATTGCAATAAATAGTGTTGCAAAAACTATAAACTTTTTCATTTAAGAACTCCTTGTTATATAAGCTATTTATCTTATATAACTTATATAATGTATTTAATTCTCAGCCTTCATACGGCCTTATTCTAAGATCTGTATGCAGTAAAATGTTGAATTGGTAACCTTCTCTGACTGTTCCTGTTGGTTCAATATCGTTGTTCTTATCAACTTCATTACTGATGCCGTTTAATATCTCACTAATTGCACCAGCAACGGCTTCCTCGCCTGCTGATCTGTTATCATCATCACTGGAACTGCCACTTGATTTATGACTGGAAGCTGTAATCGCACCGGCGAAAATTGCACCAGTAAAAATAGATCTCATTTTCAACCAGGTATGATTTGTATATTTATCACGCAAACCACTATAACCAACTCCATCGACCGACTTATATTCAGGCAGCAAAACACTTTTGCCATTCGGAAAAATTATTCTGGTAAAAGTTACGTCTATTCTTTTACCATTCATTCCCAGCGGCTCACCAATTAATTTACTTCCAGCTGGGATCAAAAGATTTTTTCCTGTCACACTGTCATAAATATTCTGACGAATAATTGCAATAACAGCAGCATTCAAATTATCACTTATCATCGGTGTAACAAGTGTTGCAGGCATAACGCTTCCGGCTTGTAAAACTTCGTTGGCCGGAGCTTTAGTAATCACTTGATTGTAACTGCCATATGACGAAGCCAAAACTGAAGGTAACGGACAAAATATTACTGCAATTCCTATCACTGCAAAAATCATCGTTTTCATCATCAATTACCCCCTACTACTTGAATGTAATTTTCGTCCCCGGAATTGTAATAATGATTTACTGCCGGCTCTGATTTTTTCCCGTTTCCTTGATCCATTGCGGGGATTTTAAAAAATATTTCAGATCTGCGAGCAGCATCATCTTCTTTTGCACGAATAGCCTGTTCTTTTTGAGCATTTTCCCACTCACGTCGCTGACGTTCCATTTCATTTTTTTCAGCGGCAGTTAATGTTCTTTGTTGTGGTTTTATGCTTTCCATATTGCCTTTAGGCTGACTTTGTGGCGTAGTCTGCGCGCTTTCTGATTGAGCAGCCGTCGCAAGTTTTTCCATATCTTCAGGAGTAATGAAAGATGTAGTATTAGTAGTTGTTGTAACCTCTCCAACTGGGGCAGTTTTCTTCTTTTCTTTACCACCAAAAACCAAATACAATATCAAAGCACCAATTACAAAAACAATAACCATAATTACAAATTTATTGATACGTTTGCTTTTTTCCGTAACAGGAGAAATATCAATAGAACTATCTTTATTGTTTTCAATCATCAGCCTCTACCTCTTTTACAGAATTTTCAACATTATCTTCAGCTCCTGATGCAATCTGCAAAATTTCTTTTTGCTCTCTCAATCGTTTTTGACGTAATCGCTCTTTAAGTGATATATAATCTGTTTCCATAGTAACTACTTCTGCCTGTTTCACCCCGGCTTTAGCCGCTTCTACGCTTAAGTCAACTTTATCTTTGCTGTTCAATTTGATTTCATCAGCAGCTGGAATTTTTTTATCTTCACTCTTTCTAAAAATCAAATAGGCTTTTTGTGAATAAACCAACTTAATATTATTCATTACTTTATCAATCTCTAAAAAATTACCCTTTAGACGGTAATTGACAAGCTGTAACTTCTTTTTATCCCATTCATCAAAATAATAGATCGTTGGCATATTATCCTGATTTTCTTTGCGAATCTCAATATATGTTTTCTTACCATTGTCAAAAACAGAACTTGGAATATATTTTTCAACAACATTCTTATTTTTAATACAAGAATAATTTTTATTGATTTTATCTGCTTCACTGCGCGCCTTTTGTGTTAACTGATAATCATACCGAAGTTTATTTAACGCATTTCTTAATCCCTGACGCTTTTCTGCCGCTTCCTCTTCTGGATATGAAAATTTTATAAAATACTCTATATCATCACCAGAAGAAACTACTAACCTGTAACTTCTAACATCAGTATTTACAATTATGTTAGTAGTTGTGCCATATACCAAAGGTTTGATATAAACATGCTGGATATTTCCAATTTGATCTAAGTCAACGGTCCACTGCGTACTATTTCCTGTTGCTATTTTTTGAACTTTTTCTCCTGGTCGAAGCTCAAAATCGGTAACATAGCCAATTTTTGTATCAATGTAATACTGATTTGCCTGATCGTAAGTATAAATGCTGGCAGATCCAACGCGTCTATCCGGCTCATAGACGTAGCCACCAGCAAAAGCCGGATTAGAATTAAAAAGCATTACTAATCCGGCTAATGTTAATGGTAAAAATCTTTTCATCGTCATTTACCGCCTACCCCTTCTTGACTAAATTCAAAGTCTGTTATATACAGCCCCAGCGGATTTAATACAAGATCCTCTTTATTTGATACAGTTTTTTGTTCAATACTGAAATTGCCAGTATAAACAGTTTTGATCGGCTGCATAGAATTTGATTTGTTTATAGTAGTTTCTTCCCAACGAACCTGATATGTATTTTTAGTATTAGCAATCGGATTAACATTCAATATTCGGATTCGAGAATACTCCGAGCCGATTTTTTTTGTAAATTCGTCAAGATATAAATTCTTATACTTTTGTGCCGATTGCGAAGTCAGATATTTAATCCCTTTATCCACATTTTCTTTCAAAACATATTCATCTTTTGGGATTGACCTCATGTTAGTTACAAACTGACTTAAAAAATAGTTTACCTCTGTAGAGGTTACTTTGGTTTTGCCCTGCTCCAGTGCACCCAAGCTCTTGACATAACCAGTTTCTGGGTCCACGTGAATTACATAGGGAATAAAAGTTGATCTTGTAGCAATAAAAATTATTCCAAATATACAAATAATCATTGCCACAATACTCATGTATGATAGCCTCTGCCATTTTAGGATTTGCAAATCCTTCATAGCCAATAAATTTGCGGCTACCTGCTTTCCCTTGTCTTTCTCTCCTGCATACGTGTTTTCCCTTGAACTACTACTCAAGATTTTTACCACCTTTCTGTACATTTGTTATCCTTTTCAGTCCTAAATATATTACAATACTTTTCTGCTGTCAACTGGGGGGAGGCAAATGTTTGATTTTTTTGAAACAAAAGTGCTAAAATAACGGAAACGGCGCCGAAAGGCGCAAATCTTTAAAAAATAGAATGCCCACTTACACACATACCTTGTCAGGTATGTGCAGCGGGCTGCTATCGCAGGTTTTGCGTACCGCAAAAAAAAATTCAGCGTACCGCTGATGAAATACAAAATACGAGGACCAAACAACTATGGCTACCTACCATATGAAAATGAAAATTGGATATAGCGGCTCAACCATGGCACACCTCAATTACATTCGCCGAGAAGGAAAATATAATGACCGTGAAGATATTATTTATACCGAAACTTGTAATCTTCCGTCGTGGGCAGATAACTCCACCGAATTTTGGACCGCGATAAAAGATCACGATTTACGAGCTTGTCGTAAACTTGAATTTGCAATTCCAAATGAAATTTCACATGAAGAACAAATTGATTTCGCACAAAAATTTCTAGCTGAAATTCTTCCCGAACACACTTATAGCTATGCAATCCATGAAACTGATTCTGCTATTCATGGAGAAAAAAATCCACACGTCCATGTAATGTTTTCTGAACGCATTATTGACGAACGTACTGTCAATTTATCTAAAGAAGAATTTTTTAAAAAATACGGTAAAACCACTAAAGGCCGTGTTTATGGTGGATCAAAAAAAGATCGTACCTGGGCGGGCAAAGGCAGAACCGGAAAACTCTACCAAGTCCGCGAAAAATTAGAACATAGAATAAATGAGCTTTATACAGAAAAAAAAATTCAAAAAGCAGTATCCAGCAAAAGCCTGAAAGCTCAAAAAACTCAGCTTCGCCAAATGGGTGCTTATAGCGAATCAGAACAATTCGACCGATTAAAACCAATGCGTCTTGACGATAAAAAGTTTATGGCAAACAAGGATATTATCCGTGCGGCATTACGCGATCCTAAATCTCTGACATTAATCGACGATCCTGAACTCAAAAAACGTATTTTACAGGAAAAATCAAAAATGGCCAAAACTGAAATTGCAGCAGCCATAGCAGAAATGGATTCCCACTTAACGCCGACTGAAAATGAAAAATTCGTCGCTCTTGAAGAAATGGAAGAATTGCAGAAAAACGCTCTTGCAAAACTTCCCGCTCTCCCTGACAGCGCTGTTATAAATGCCTATAAAAATCGCCTTCTTTTACTGCAACAAACAAAAAAAGAACTGGTTGTCTATAAGGAGCAACCAGTCCGTTTAGCATCTGTAATAAAGGCGATTCAACTTTATAACACCGATATGCAATTTCATAAAAATATAGATCCAATTAAGGAGATTGCTATTGCACAAGCCGGGCTTGAAAAAACAAAAAAAGAACTTTTCATTCTGAAAAAAATGCAACTCGGTAATATTGTTGATAGGCTCATAGATCTCAAAACAAACGGTAAAGTAAAAGAAATATCTGAAAAAATCAGAAGCCAGGAAAGCTTTCTTAAACTCAATCCTCACATAAACACTGATCGCCTGCAAAATTTAAAATCCGAGCTGGATTCACTTCGAAAATCTTATTATTCTCCTGAAATTAAAGAAGAAGCTATCCAACTGGCAGCAATTAATAAAGAGCGCATAGCCTCACTCGAAGAAGTCAGTAGGATATTAGAAACTAACATCAGGCAACTAAAAAACATTCGGCAACTTGACGAATCAGACTTTGAAAAAATCAAAGAATACCAGACTAAAATTTCTGATCTAAATAAAGATAAAACAAAAAAACCGTTTGAAAGTTCTTATAAAAGAGAACGCATTGATCTTCTCAATACTACTATTAACAGGCGCAGTAAAGAATATAGAGATTTGGTATTTAAGATTGCAAAACGCAGCCAGAATATCAATTACTATTACAACAAACTGCTTAATGAAAAAACAAAGGGGGAATTTAAAAAATTAACAGAACAGGCCAGAAGTAAAAAAGATCTTATTGTCTACAATCAAAAGCTTGGCAAAGATACCACAAGTATGCAAAAAGAACTCTTGGAAATCGAGCGTAATATCGAACGTTTGAAGCTTCAGTATGGTGGTCAGGTATTGTTAGATCAAGCAAAAAAATTACAACAATCTGAGCTTATGCAGCTGGCTAAATTAAAGCAGCAATATACGAAACTGGAAAAAAACATTCAACGTGACAGTACCAGACGTTATATTTCCGCTACTACAAAAGTCAGCTTAATTAAAGCAAAAAAACTCGCAGATAAACTTCTTGGCAAAGATGATCCGCATGTTGGAGCAGCTCATATTAGAACTGATACACGTGAAAATCAAATTGGTCAAGGTGCGGAACTTTAAATTTAATCGAAAAGAGGAACTTATCATGGAAAAACAACAAGAAATGGTCAAAGTGCTTTGCGTAGATGAAAACGATAATCATTATATTGAAGAAGTACCTGTAGAAGAAATCAACAAGGCAATGGAATATGCAAACAAATTAGATGAACTATCTGCTGAAGAACGTCAGGATATTTTATCACTTATTGACAAGCTCCATCCTGAAGATCTCGAATGCAACCATAATTAAAGCCACAAAGGGAAGCTACTATGGTTCGTCAGACAGATGATTTAAAACTTGTCAGAGGGTTGTTTATAGAACGGTGTCCGATCTGCGGGCGCGAATTTTCATGTAATAAAAGCTACCACGTTTATACATCAATGATTGAACGTCGAAGAACGTATTATTGCTCATATTCCTGCTATAAGCTTCGACCTAATCAAAAAAGCAAACGATAAACTAAATTTTAAAAATAGGAGTGATATAAATGGCTGAAAATAAGACACTGGAATATTTTGATTTTATTTTGCCATCTAATTATGAAGGTATGGTTGCCTTATTACACAACGAGGAACCTTTTAATAATGAAGTTTGTTTAGGGTTGAAACAAAACGTCGTTGGCAATGATGGTTACAATAATGCTGATAATTCACTTGTAAAATTATCTGATAACGTTCGAATATTTGCGTTTCTGACACCAGGTGAATTTGAATATTCACAAAAAGAAATGTTAGATCATGGGGATTTTTTAGAAGACGATTATATTGAATATTCGCGCTTGCAAAGAGGTCTACTTGCTAATTATAAACAAATCAGCACAGCAAAATTCAAAGGAGAACCTTTTAAAGAACACTTATATTATGTGTTAGACCCAGGCCTTATATCACGTGCAAATGAAAGCAGTACTTTAGGTAGAATGGGTGAAATCGTTAATAATCAATACAATACTGCATTGGCTAAAATTGAGCAATTAACAGTAGACGAACGGGAGAAGATGGTTGCCGCTGCAAAAATTTTTGATTTTGCTAAATTACAGTTAGAGGCACAAATCGTGGCTCCCAGTCATTCCGTCACAGGACGTGGATATTATGATCCTGCCAAAGGTATAAAAGCCCAGGAAACGATATCTAAAGCCAGTATGGCCTTGGAAAATATAGTAAAAGAACTTGAAACTAAAGCACAAAAACAACTGAAGAACGAAAAACAGATTGCTTTATTAGCCGCTGCAGATAAAGCTCTTGAAACTAAATCCTTAAGCTTTGAATTTGACGGTTATATTTATAATCGTTCCAGCCTTCGAAGCAAATCTTTCATAAAAGGTGAAGCCTTAAAAAAAACTGTAAATGAAAAAATAAACCAAACACAAACCAAAACAGAACAATATAACCAGGAAAAAGAAGCGCTTCTGAAAGAAATTATTGAAAAAATTAAGGAAAAAAAATCTTTTGGTCCTGTTATTGACAGATTTGAACGTTTGCAAAATCCTGTTACTGGTACTAAATACTCTGGTTTTAACAGAATCTATCTTGCCCATCAAATTGAAAATGCTGGTTGGAAAGATCCGCGCTTCATAACTTTTGCCCAGGCAAAAAAACTAGGTTATTACCTGAAGCCAGGACAGCATGCAAGCCGAGTTGTATATAAAGAACCCAAACAAAAAGTTTTCAAACTTGAAGGCGAAGAACTCAAAGCAGCACAAGCCGCTAATAAACCCGAAGAAAAAACAGTCAATTTTTTTGTAAATAAAACATTTCTTGTTTTTAATGCAAATCAATTCAAAAATTTCCCTGAATTAGAAAAATTTACATATTCCACCGAGCAACAGCATGAAATCATCGCCAATATGAAGGCCAATGCCGCTAAATCTATTAAAATCACTGAAAATGGCGTTGGTAAAGCTTCTTATTCTCCAGGCAAGGATACAATAACCCTGCCATTACCTGCAACGATAAAAAATGATGAAGCAGCAGCACGAAATTTTTTCCATGAGCTTGCTCATGCTACAGGCCATGAATCACGCTTAAATCGCCAGCTAGAGTATCACGAAGAAGAAGTTGTCGCGGAGCTGGCAAGTAGCTTTTTATACAAAGAGTTTGGTTTCCAAAGCTCTGAAGCAGGCGACCATTATTCTAAAGAATATATCCGCGGCTGGGCTCAAGTAGAAAAATCCTTGGACGAAAACCCCAATAATTTAATGAAATATGTAACTTTAGCGGAACAAACTGTTGCTTATATGAAAGAACAGTATGTAGATCGTGAATTGCTGTTAAAGGATCAATTATTAGAAATACCACAAGAACCAGCCAAAGAAACAAAAATATTTACAGAACAAATCCAACCAGTTGCTCCTGCTTCTATTCAATACTCTATTGAGCCTGCTAAAGAAATATTAGTAGAACTGGATAGTAAAAATGGTAAAACTTTCTATGAAGCTGACCGTAATGTTTTGGACTACACCGTAGCAGCCAGAACAAAAAACAAACTACATGAACCCATTGCGTCCTTCGTCAAAGACTACCAACCAATAGGCTTAAAATTTAGATTCTCTGCTGACACTGGTAAAGATCCTCTGCTTTATGGTTTATGCAGCGGTAACCAAAATGTAAAAAACACTCTTTTGCAAGCTATACAGCAGGATATTCAAAAAGCCGCACCAACCACTGTTCGCTATAATCAAAAAGGCTTAGAACGATGAACATTCTCAAAAAACTTAACCACTATCAGATCATCTTCCTGATTACTTTGATATTTGTATGTACTTTTTACGGAATTAAATACCAGGAACGTCAAACAAGCACCGATAAATTTATCACTGCAAAAGTAGTTCGCGTTATAGACGGTGATACAATCGTCTGCCTGGTAGATAATATCCAGCAGCCAGTACGAATGATTGGCATTGATACACCTGAAAGTGTCCATCCTGATACAGAAAAAAATACTGAAGCCGGAAAAGTTGCAAGTTATATCACTAAAAATCTTCTCACTGATAAAACCGTTTGGCTCGAAACCGATATCCAGGTTACAGACAAATATGGCCGTTTATTAGCTTATGTGTGGTTAGAAAAACCGGAGCGGATCTCCGATCAGGCGATAGCTGAAAAAATGTATAACTACATTATTCTAAAAAGCGGCTATGCAAGTTTGCTGACAATACCACCAAATGTAAAATACGCTGATCAATTTAAACAGATTTCAAAAAAATAACCACACTGAGCTTATAGCAATATCTGCTATAAGCTCAAATATTAGATATAAGGAGTAATAAATACAAATGGATCTATACATCACCGAAAAACCTAGTGTTGCTGAAGCTTTGGCAAAGTACTTTAATTCCACCGGTGCAAATTTCAAAAAAGAAAAAAATTGCTATAAAGATACAAAAAAGGATATCTTTATTACCTGGGCGGTTGGACACTTGCTATATCAAAATCCTCCTGAAGCGTATAATCCTGAATGGAAAAACTGGAAGCTTGATACCCTGCCCATGATCCCAACGATTTTTAAAAAGACCCCTTATGCAGCAAAAAAAGAACAGTACAAAGCAGTTATATCACTAATTAAAGATGCTACAACAATCATCAACGTCGGCGATCCCGACCGTGAAGGTCAAGTATTGATAGACGAGTTGTTACCGGCAAATAAAAAAGTAAAACGTTTACTGCTTAATGCTCTGGACGAAACATCTATAAGAAAAGCTTTAGACGACATTAAAGACAATAAAGCTTTTGCAGGTTTATCTGCAGCAGGTGATTGCCGCTCTGAAATTGACTGGCTGCTTGGTATGAATCTGACCAGGTTCTTTTCTCTTAAAGCCCGCGAAGGCGGTTATACCACTGTAATGTCTGTTGGCCGTGTCAAAGCTCCCACACTTGCGTTAATCGTAAACAGAGAAGCTGAAATAACTGGTTTTAAAACGCAGAAATATTACAATATTTTTGCGCATCTAAAAATAAACAGCGCCACCGTAAAAGCTTCATTTGTCGGTGACAGGATTACCGATAAGTCTGAAGCTGAAAAAATCGTAACAGCATCCAAAAGCAGCGAACTAAAAGTTACAGACGTTTTCAAAAAATCAAACAAACAGGAAATAAAAGAATTATATAGTCTTGATACACTACAGATCGATGCGGATAAATACTTTGGCTTAAGTGCAGATGATACGTTAAAAACTATCCAAAAACTATATGAAAGCAAGTATTTAAGCTATCCACGAAGCGATTGTAAATATTTGCCTACCAGCCAATTTACCGACTCTCCCAACCTTGTTATAGCTTTTAATGAAGCACAGCTACTTGATATTAAGATTCCTCTACCGAATTTGCGCCCACCTGTATTTAACGATGCGAAAGTGTCTGCACATCACGCTATTGTTCCAACTGGAAAAATTCCAGATCTTTCCACACTCAGCAAAAATGAAAAAGATCTTTATCTGCTAGTCCTCAAAAAATATGCCAGCATATTCTTTCCTGTATATGAATATGAAAGTCACAAAGTTATTTTGACAAATGGCAAATATGATTTTACCTTCACAACGAAGATCACAGTAAATAGCGGTTGGACGGCACTTTATAAGAATATGCCTGTCAGTGATGATGCCGAGCATGAACAAGACAACGAAGTTGAAATTTCTACAGCAGTTAAAGCCGGCACGGCTTATCGCGTTGAAACCTTTGAATTAAAGGATGCTGAAACAAAGCCTCCCAAACGTTACACCGAAGGCAGCCTTATCAAAGCCATGAACAATATCAAAGGAGATACAAAAGAATCAAATGACATCCTATCTAAAATCAAAGGTATAGGAACACCTGCAACCAGGGCAACTATTATTAAGGAACTGATTGCAGGCGAGCAGCTTTCCAAGAAAGGTAAAACTTTAATTCCTACCGAAAAAGGTAAAAATCTTATAGCAATCCTACCCGAAATAATTACCAAAGCCGATTATACAGCAAATATGGAGATTCTTTTGGATCAACTGGAAGCAGGTAAAATTCCCAAACAAAAAATCATAACTGAAGTAACTGATTTTTTAAACACAATTATCAAACAAAAAGACAGCTTAAAAATAGTTAACAAAGACTTTCCCTGCCCTACCTGTAGAAAAGGCTTCCTAATGATTAAATATTATAAAGATCCAGACACAAACACAGTAATAGAATACGCAAAATGCAATAATGCAGAATGCAATCAAATCACGCCAGCTAAGAACAATAAGCCTAAAATAATTACTTGCCCTGGCTGTAAAAAAGGTTTTATGATTTCCAAGAAAAATTCTAAAACAAAAAATATTTTTTATGCTTGTTCTTGCTATCCTGATTGTAAGACAGTTTTGTCTGAAGATGATTTCAATAAAAAACGTGGCTAACTGAAATAAAGTATATTATATGATTTTCCTGCTTTTTCCGCTGCCATTATAGCCGCTTTTCCTTTCGCTTCAAGGGCAATACGAGTAGCTTCGCTACCCTTTCCGCTTTAGTCATTTTCCGGCTATTTAAATGTTCGCGAAAAAGCTAAAAAAATATTCGCAGGGGCTTTACGCAGTTTACGTGCAAGGGTTTATAACCCTTCCTATCCCACGGCTTCTGCCACGTTCGCCGTAGGCTTCGTGTTGAGCCTTTATTGAAAAACAGGAGGAAGCAAAATGAAAAAATGACTAAATAGTAAAAATACAGAATAACCAAGTTCGATAATACCCAATCAACAAATTTAGCTTTCAAAATCAGGCTACAAGGGCTTTTCTTTATACTATTAGACCAAGTTGTTGTATGAATGTCTTAACACTCTTAAAACCAGTATTTGAGGCTATAATCAAATTTAATAAAAAAGGACGTGTTTTTTATGAATCTATGTATTTATCGTGGCCGTTTAGTTCGTGATCCGCAGGTAAAATATACTACCAGCGGCAAAGTTGTATGCTTATTTTCCCTGGCAGTGTCAAGGGAGTTTAAAAACAAAGAAACAGGAAATTATGATGCCGATTTCATACCTGTTGTGATTTGGGGTAAACGAGGCGAATATTTTGGAAAAACTTTAACAAAAGGTATGCCGATATTAGTTCATGGCCGTACACAAACCAGAACATATCAGGATAACGAAGTCAGGACGATTTATGTCAGTGAATGTATTGCAAGCAAAATAGAATTACTTGGAAAAACAAAACCAAATTCGAATGATAATCGTACATTCTTTACCGAAGATCCCGAAGATCCATTTAATGATGATAACTACCCACCTCTGGATCTGCGTTATGAAAACGAAGAAATACCATACTAATACAAAAACAACTGCCAGTTAAAGGCAGTTGTTTTTGTAATAACACACATCAATTTTAATAAGAAATTTAACAATATTTCTTTATCAATATTTCTACTACCGTAAATTGAGCCTATCCAAGTCCCGTCTAAATATCTTGGCATTAATGCCTGTCTAATGGTCAACACACATTTAACGTACGTGGTAACTTTTAAAAGGTTAAAATCAACAAAACACAATCTAAGTACAAATAAAAATGACCATCTTACGATGGTTATTTTTTACTTTCAGTCATTATTTTATGGTATAATAATCACCGAGACAGTTGATGTGTCGGTTTCCTCTGCTCGTCAGGGGGTGATAGTATGTCAGTTTTTGAAGCATTGTCCTTGATGATCGCTTTCGGAACTCTGATTGCTGTTATCGTTTTATCCCGCTAATTAGCGTAAGATAAAAAGAAACCGCATACTGCGTACGCGGCTTCCTTTCAATGTTTAATTAACTAGGGAGAGCCGACGTGCGACCATCGACTGTCTCTACTTCATATTTTAACACAGACTGCATAATTTATCAAACATTTTACACTACTTAGACGTTCTATAGAATTTTACTTTTTGGTTACAAGATACCCATAGAAATAGCTGGCAGTTGCACACTCATTAATCAGGAAAGTTGATCCAGTAATAAACGCTTCCTTATCACACATCAGAAGTTCTGGAACATTTTAAATTTCATCTTCGGTTCCAGAGCGTTCGGCAGAACAGTTTGTGAACATATTCTTATCAAAATCGCCGCGAAGTCCGTTGAACTCATTTTAGATCTTTAGTTTCAGCGGAAGGCATAGTTACACAGCTATGACGAAGTACGCCGCAAGATTTACCACCACAAGTAAAAAAATAAAATTCTCTTTTTTATTATTCAAAAAGTACACTTTTAGGAGAAAACGCTTTAGTTAATTTCCCTTCATACTTTCTTTTAAGTTTATAGATACAATTCTAGATATTTCTGGAAATGATTTATTTTCGATATTCCTTGCAGATGAAACCATACCTTGAATCTTCTGATGTTCTCTTAACGGTTCTTTACGAATTTTCATTTGCTTGAATTTTTTAACAATTTTCATTCGAAGTTTATTAGGAATACATAACTTATGATCCTTGGTAATGACTACACCCGTAACTATTTTAGCCATATTTGCGGTGTAATATTTTGTTTTTTTTCGGTTTAAAGAATGCCCATATTTTTTTAAAATAACATCTATTCTATTAACAAGATTTTTCCATTTTATAGCATTATCACTTGAAAAAGTCATATCATCTACATATAAGGAAAACCTACAGTCAAATTCTTTCGCCAAATCTTTTATCTCACAAAACATATTATTGTAGGAATAAAACGCTAATACCTGGCTAGTAGATGTACCAGTTGGGATTTGACTGTTATGAGTTGTTAAATTGCTCAAAATACATGCCACATCACTAGAAACTTGCATCACATTCAAAAAAAATCTATACACATATTCTCTCTTACATGAATCAAAAAATTTAGTTATATCAACTGTTAAAATATAATTTGCTTCTTTATGTATAGCAGCATTGTCAATATAACATTTACCTTTCTCTCCAGAAGTTAGCCAAAATGGCCTAATCACCTTTTTTAATAATTGAAAAATTCTTCGCTGGACTATTTTCAAATCATCATCAGGACTTATTATTTTTCTATAATCCTGGCTATTAGCTTTCTTTTTATAAAAAACAGAATAGACTGGCTCTCTGCTTAGCTTCATTAAATCCTTTAATTTAATTTGCAACAATTTCGCCAGTCTATTTTTACTTTTACACTTATATAAAGCACTTTGATTCAAATCGTATTTCTTCACGACTCTTTACCTTTAATATTATAAAAACCATTTATCAAACTAATCAATAATTTTCGAATAAAAACTGCACTTTTGCCAGATTTTTCAGCATCCTCTAACGATTCTGATAATAAAATAAGAGAAGACAATTTTATATCGTAGATATCGGCATATTTTTTTAAAATATCCAAAGACGGTTTCTTCTTATTATTTTCAATTTCAGACAAATAGCTTTTGGAAATTCCTAATAACTCACTCATCTCTCCAGCCCTAAAACCATATATCAATCTTGTTTTTTTTAGCATTTCGCCAATCATATTATCACCTACTAATCAAAGTAATTTAGATGGTTTGCCTATCACACGCTCTTTCAGTCAAAATATCCAGCAAGCTTACTCAAAAAATCAAGTATGCTATTAAGATGTTCAACAACGCGAATACATAATTTAAAAATTTTTCCAACATAGGAAATTTTTTTAAATAATTTAGGCTTGTTTTGTTTCAATAACGCTTTCTTTTTTGACATTACTTTCACCCTTTCAGAAGCTCCAATATAGTAAAAAGCTTCCCTCCCGTGAAAGGGTATGGTGCAAACAAAACTTAACCCCATCTAAATATTCTGGTTCAATAGCCCTCCCGCTATTGAACCCTAAGGTGGTACACCCAATGTCCAATGCGTTGAAAACGCTTTTCAGTGAGACACTGTCTGTAGTGTAGGTGGGTGTGTGGCATGGTATGCAACTACTCCAGTGCAACATGACCATGTCCCGCCCGTAAAGATTAGAGTAAATACTCCACGAGTACCAAATGTACCCCAGTTTAAGGGAGGAATTACCAACAGTAGAAAACTTCTACCTGCGTTATGTTCTCATTCTAACAACCTTTTTTGTAATTGTCAACATATTTTTTCGCTAATAGCGAATATTTTTAGTGAAGTAAAATTATCACGCTTTATTTTTATACATATCCTAATATTATTTTGCATATCCATTATTATATAAATTCTAAAAAATTTACTACATTCCAACTTCCCTTTATTCCATAATTATAACAGCTTGAATAAATGTTTTCTAATCATTCTTCATTTTTATTTTGTAATCCTTTATGACTTTGCCTTACTTCAAGCGAATTATTGATGCTGTATTCTGCGTTGCCATACTTTAATCTTTAAATGCAAACTGCGTTCACTATTAAAGAGTGAAATGGTTATCTAGTTAGAAACGGAAAGTCAAATCGGTCCAAATGATCTTGTCTTTATCATCACTGTTTAATTTGGCTTTAGTGTCATAATAAGCAGCAGTAAAAAGGATATTTTTTATCAACTGTATAGTACTTACCCTGGCATAACCAATTCTTGACACAAAAATCACCTTTCATTTTGTCCAACCCTATTGTCCC
>UMJE01012546.1_pt1 | contig 15832 bp, 15 predicted proteins | sample 1965971 | NCBI WGS metagenome assembly UMJE01 (sample SAMEA4836143, study PRJEB28245) | human gut metagenome | biome: gut microbiome; material: fecal sample | place: Denmark | collected 2008 | reverse complement strand
CCTCTACAAACGCAGCCACTTTCTTTTCCAGTTTCTTCGTACGCGGTCCGGTGGTGATCCACCCAGACAGTATGGCGTCGCGTACTTCCGCAGCCTCCGCCTCCGTCATGTCAGGCGGAGAGAAAGGCACATTACGCAGTTTCATTGTCATAATATATATTGATGATTAAAAATTCAGTTTTTCCACACACTCTTCTTGCCCCACTTCCAATTTACCCAAGAGCGAATTCTCAACAAGAATCCCATTAAGTGATTTTCTTTGCTATATACCAACTGATACTTCCAGCGATTTTTGAAGTATCGTTTTATCTTTCTTGGCAAAGAATGTACATCCCCAGATGTTGGATTTAGAATTTCAGCAAGCATTCGTTCTTCTATATCCTTATACCTTGGCCAGTCAGGGAAACATTCTGAAAAAATACCTATGTAGTCCATACAAATTCCATTCAAACAGCACAGGAATTTGAAATAACCACCTTCAATAGCCAATACCTTAACCTTATCCCAATCTATTTGATGGATATTAGAATTAAGATTCGCATTCTTCACCACCAAAGCATAGTCAACAATTTGCCTTAGATTAGCTCCACCATAAACAAAGTGTCCAGCAAAATGTAATGGTAGAAATACAACATTAAACATTGTAGAAGGCAACCAGCAACCTGTTTCCTCATCGAGATGAGAATTTGTATTAAGGTCTTTCTTTAAGTATTCTTCTACCTTCAATAGCGAGAAGTGCTCTTGCTCACAAATTATAGAAGCATGATTCTCAATATGAATACCATTAAAATTATATACGCTATGCTTCTCCTCGTTCTGTTTTACCTCTATACCCTTATCTTTTATCAACTCATCTGCATATTTACCTTTACCACAGAAATAAATATCCAAATCACCACATCCTCTATGTTTGGCAACAGGATAATATTTTGATATACCATAACCTTTCATTAGCACCATTCTCAAACAGTGTTTTGAGAAAAATGAAGATAGTTCTTTTATGGATATTTTTTGTTTTTCATACACATTCTCCAAAGTCATCACATTGCCAATCCACTTTATCAATATATTCCGTGGAGGTAGTGCTTCATTAACCTTCAGACTATCAAAGCCATCTAAACATAATCCAAGAACAGATTGCTGTTTGGCTATTTTCATCAGCTTAAACCAATCGGTTTCTGATAAAGAAAAAAATAAAGCCGTATCTGTAAGGTTCGTGTGTATACTATTATGTAGGAGTGATAAAATTCGTTTTTGATCCATGATTGGAAACAGCCGCTTATTCTTGTTTCTTCACATACCACATCTTCTTCCATCCATTACCCACAACATTCATCAGTGTCCAGAACGTAGCCATCAATGGGTTCATCCCTTCTGCCACATGAAACAGTGGATAATGTGCCCAAATGCGTTTCCTCAAAGGCTTAGGAGTGATGCTTACCTTGCGTCGGCGATACCTTGCCAGATTTTCCTTCAACAGATAGCATGAAGCCTTTCTCACCACCTTTAGCCATAGAGCAGTGTCATTGTTCTTGCGTACATCCTTGATCTGCACCAATCCAATCCGCTCCCTGTCGTACATCACAGCCAGGCATCCAGGCCAGCAGCACATAAACATAGCCAACTTACTCACTTTCTTTATTCCCGACACATACACGCCCAAGTCCTTGCCGTCCTCACTCATCTCTGTATATTCATGATAGGAGAAGGCATAGCCATTCTCCACCATAAACTTCAGCTGATGTTCCAATTTCTCTGGCAACCACAAGTCGTCCGAATCAAGAAAAGCAATCCATCTGCCCTTTGCCCTACGCAAAGCATTGTTTCGGGTTATTGCAGCCCCTGAGTTCTTAGGATTACATTCATACTTAATACGTTTGTCAGCCTCCATAAACGGCTTTACAACCTCCAACGTATTGTCCTTAGAGCAATCGTCTTGAATAAGAAGTTCCCAGTGCTGATAAGTCTGTGCCTGAATACTTTTGATCGTTTCTGCTATAAAAGCAGCACATGCCCAAGTGGGAGTGATAATTGACACCAGTCCATAATCTTGCATAATTAACATACTTTAACCCACGAATCATCATATACATCCAATTCACAATCTCTATTTAGCCATGGGAATGGAGCATACACACGATTCACTTTTTTATTTAAGAAAGCTCCCCACCAACTGAAAGAGCTATTTGCTATTATCAAGTCCTTACAGTAAGTCATCAAGAACATATCCCAGCAACTGTTTTTACCAGTATTACCCGTAACAAAAATCAATTCATGACCTTGCATCAATGGAGCTAAGTTCTCACGACACCATTGCATATCATTAGAGAATATATAGAAGCAATGCTTTTTCCCATCTGATAGAACATCCTCGATAGCTTTCTTATAATAATCCACACCACATATACCACGGAATTCCGGTTCGTTCAAATAGTCTCCCCTACGCACATGAATACCAACCGACTCCGTCTCCTTTATTTTTTTTATCAAGTCGTTATTATATTCATTAGGCTCAGGATGTCCATATATTATTCTTAGTTCATCTTTTATATCTGTGAAATGATGAGCTGATTGCCAATATCCTTCATAATAGCAATCGTCTTCACATTCTATGGCATATTTGTCATAGGTGTAATTCATACTATATGGTGGGATATATTCTGTTTTACGTATTGGCAAATATTTCCTACCAAGACGAGACAATACATAATTGGGAATCCAATAAGATATCTTCACCAATTCTCTAAAACCTGCAACGGGAAGATTTGCTTTAGGAAAAACCTTATCAATCTCATATCCGTTATGCAGATTTATACCTTTATACTTTTTGAAGAAAATGGTATTGTAATGCTGTATGTCAATATACACTTCCTCTTTGGGATGCTTGTGCTTCAAAGCAAGCGCAAATGCATATTGAAACATTTGATTACCAAGACCACCTGTTATATTTACTATTTTCACACTTTTCCAAGTAATAATTTTACTATTATTTTAAAACATAGAAAGGATTTCTACTTTATAGAATTCATCTAATTCAATCTTATTACATGCATAATGCAAGATATCTGTCAACAACTTTACGATTTACTCGTACAAAATCAAGTCTATCTTTCAACGTTTCCCTTGTATTATCAACATAAGGCTTTTGTAAAATGATCATAATAGAGTCTGCTGCTTTTGTAGGCTCGCGACTGATTATGGCACTATTTTGCAATCCCCCAAGCTGCTTTGCAGCATCACCAACTTCAACACTAAACACCGATTTATTTAGTGACAATGTTTCACGAATTATATTAGGCGAACCTTCTTCGTCGCTAGTAAGCAAAAGAAAATCAGAAGCATTTATATAATAAGGAACCTCTTGAGGTTTTACTCCACACATTATAAGTAAAGAATAGCCATTTCCTAAACACTTAACAATGCTTTCTGCTATATCACGACGTTTTATTCTCGTATTACTCACATCCGAGAACAAAACATATTTTTTGTTTACATCTAAGCCAAGGTGTCTAATTGCTTCTATTTTATCTATCGGTTTAAAGGCTTCATAATTCACACCAAGTGCTTGCACAAACCCTTTCTTTTCTAATATGGAAGACAAGCATTTGGGAACATAGTCTATCATCTCGGAAGCAACAAATCCACACAAATCAAAAAGAGGGATGCTTAAGAAAGATGCCCTCTGATTCAGTTTAATTTTCAATCGTTCTTTCCTACTTTTAGTAGTTCTCAATGCTTTGGCATGAATATCTGTCCCATGGAAAGTTATCACCTTTTTTGCATTAACGCCCAATAATGCAAGTCTAATGATCAACGCATATAATCCTCCAAAATGAACATGAACTATATCATACTTTTTTGCTAAACGCCTTATACGAAATAAAGATGACAAACTATTTGTGAATGGCAGAAATTCCACATTATCTATACGTTCATCTTTAGCCAAAGCATCTCGCATCCTATACATAATAGGATTTCCAACCCCTTGTTCATTTTGACGTTGGTTTGAAACTAAAAGAACCTTCATCACTCCAATATTTTTTGTATTGATTTCCTTAAAAACGCTATACATTTGCACAAAGGATTCTTTTGTTGTCGTGTCCATCGTTTTGCATAATCTTCAAAAATCTGTTCTCCAGTAAGCTGATACATTGCTTGCATCTGAGCTATATGAAGATTATGGTAGAAAGGGCTGGCTATCAAGCCATCAAGACTATACATGCTCCAATAACTACACTTGAAATTAGGCAGTATTTTCATAAGTGATTTCAAAGTACTGGCTAAAATCCGCTTATATTTTCCCTGGTCATGAGTTGCTACGACATAATCATACAATCCCCACCATGAGAAAATAAAGCCATTCATTACTACATTCTTAAAAGTGTATTCCATTAAGAACGTATCGTTACCTTTATACTTGGTAGTTCCCCCCTCTTCCAATGGCAAAAGCATGAAATCTACCGCCTTCTTTGCAGCAGCCATGTATTCTTTTTTGCCTGTATGAATAAAAGCCCTAATAAGTAGCGAAGAAGCTTCTCCTTGTGCCATCGCACCGTATGGAGTTTTTGGGCAATAATGTGAGAAATTATTCCAACGTCCTTTGTCGTCTTGATGCTCCAACGTCCATTCTACACATTGTAGGAATTTTCTTTCATACCTTTTTTCCTTAGTTAAAAGAAACAAGTCATAACATCCAAGACCATATTGAAAGATTGCTACGGGGAAATAAGTAAACTTGCCATTCTCCAAATTTAGTTTTGGAAGTTCTGTATTGTCCAATAGTTCCGGCATTTTTGTCACTTTTTCCACCATATTGTTATAGTACCCAAGTATTTCGTCTTTCTCAAAACACTTACCTATATCTTGATTAACATGCCACACACTTTTACCTGTGAGCATTAGATACCAACGTTTAATTTGAAACATCGATAAAGCCATTATAATAGTTTCATATATGTGAGACCATCCTCACCTCTTGTCCTGTAGATCTCGAAACCATTACGTTCGTAATAGCGTCGTGCCCGCAGGTTATCTGTCTTTACAGATAGCAGACATAGCTTACGCCCATGAGTTTTCATAGCTGCAAGATATGCTTCCATCATTGATTGAGCATATCCTTTGCCACGCCCCTCAGGTATGACACATACAGAAAGAAGATCGCCTCGCTGATTATTTAATATGTGTTCATTTTTGTCATTTACTATTGTCCAGTCACTCTGCGATGGTTTATGTTTGAAGCGTGCCAACATCTTGTTCCATGTCTGCTTATTACCACTCAGCATCAATAGTAAAGTCTTCCACAATACCTTAAATCTGTTGTGTTTCATAAAATTCTGCATTTGATCATCCTTATCCATATAGTAACCCATGCAGAACCCTACAATTCCTTTGTCTTCATCATCAGCCACCCAGAACAATTCTGGATTGTCGTTTAAATACTCTCGATAGAAAGAGACTAACAAATTACCTCCCCCGATTACATTTTTCAACTTGCACAATTGCGATGAATAGCTATCTGGAAAACAGATACTATGCACCTTTGCAATGGCAGGTAAGTCATGTATTGTTGCTTGTCTTATCATAATTGTTTTATTTAAAGCAATTTAACAACAGCTCTTTATCAAACAGATTATACTTATTTTCTATATTCTTTAATTTAGCGGCTTTCATCATACAATCAGCCAATGCTTCAGGATCTTCAATATCACAATAATAGCCATTTTTACCTTCTTGAATAATATCCTTTATCACAGCTACACATGTAGTACTTGCAACTGGGCGATCAAAACATTGTGCCTCAAGTACAACATTCGGGAAACCCTCCATTCGAGAAGGCAACACAAAAACATCGCAATGCTTCAAATATGAATACGGATTACTCTGAAACCCCCAAAAAGTAAAGCCATCCAATTTGCTTGCTCTCATTTTTAGCTCCTTTGAATAATCAGATTTATCACGTCCCACAATATTCATATGAGCATTCGGAATTGCCGCCTTCACTTTGGGCCATGCTTTTTCCAAAACATCAATTCCTTTAGAGTAGGCAATATTGCAAACGTTCAAAAAATTAATCTCTGAAGCATCAAATGGGTTAGCACTCCCCTCAGCCGAAGCACGCACAAAATCAACATCTACAGGATTGTTGATAGCTACAACTTTACTGTCTGGCAAGTTATAGTAGTCTATCAGTTGACTACGCATCTCCTTGTTTTGGGCAATTATTACCTTTGCTGATTTCAGCAACCACTGATTGATCGTCTTAATTATGGTCATTTTCAATCCTGCAATACCCTTAGACAACTTGTTTTTAGGCATATTTGGAACACGAACAACAACAGGACGCCTTGCCATCTTTGCGGCGAGCAAACCAACTACGCTTACATGCTCACGACTGGAGAAATAAATACTATTAGGATGTGATTTCATAAACGCTATCAACTTAGGAATCGCATTTAAAACTCTGCTACATTCCAAGCAAGTCATCCTAAACTCAGGTTCAATCCAATTAAGCATATCTCCTTTTCTAAATCCAAGATTCAAAAATTCTACTTCATGCCCTTCTTTATTTAAAAGACGCGCAATAGTAATAGAAACTCTTTCCGCACCACCAGCAGAAAGGTCAGGGAGAAGAAAGTATATTTTTTTCATATTTTATCAGCAAACTTTTTTGTACAAAGATTTCTTACATGAATCTATATGTAAACAACATATCATTAATATAAAATAGGTATCTTTACTATAATAAGACACCTTTCCGTAATCTAAAATTAAATTAAGGATTATAAATAATAGAATCATTGCTGCATTAGGATCAGTCTTCAACAAACTAATTTCACTCCTTAATAGTTTTAAATATACCCAATAAACGACCAGTAAACCTACCATACCACCATTTGCCGCAATTTCAGCATAATTACAATGCAAATAACAATCACGTCCAGTATATTCGAAAGCTAATAGACGTCCATTTCCCATACCGATGCCCAATAAAGGTGTCTCATAAAATTGTTGAAATCCCAACAACCTATAATAAGCACGAATCATAGATGAACTATCTTCTTCGCCTTTTCCCGTCAAGGACGCAATAAGACCATCCATTCGGTCAAGCGTTCCTTCAAAAAAAACAAATTTGCTTATTAGTATAATAACTATAAGAAGAGAACAAATAGAAAAAAATATAGTTAAAATTTTTGAAAAACCTTTTTTCTTACTTCTATATGGCTTGAATAATGTAATATACAATAATCCTATCACCAACATAATTAGGGCTTTTCTACTTCCAGATGCAGCTACAACTATCAAACATGTAAAACACAACAGAATATCAACTATATTTCTACGTTTTTGCAAAAAAGAAGAGGCTATAAATATCGACATACTACAACACATTCCTATTACATTAACATTCGCAAACGAATTCTCCATACGACCAGCTTCTTCCATAGTCTCTCGTAGGTTGCCTAATCCTACAAAACAAATTGTATATATAGACAATAAGAAACCACTCCACATTACTATTAATAACAGGCGTTTTATTGCTACCTTAGAATAAGCCTCGTAAAGCAAAGAAAATGCTATTAGTAACTCGAATAATGTCACCCCCTTTTCTATAGCATAATCAGCATTCCTTGCCCATAATACAGAAATAAGGCTGAACATAGAAATCCCTAGCATATATTTATGAAAAATTCCCACATGTTTGGCTAAAGAGATTCCTTGTGACTTAAAATGAATTAAATAGATTATTAAAATCAATATCAACATATAATATACTCCATTTATATCAGTAGAAAATATTATAAATGACGCATATAATAATGTTGTAAGTAAATCTTTAACTTTTTCTGAGGCAGGTATCTCTTCCTGAAATAAACTTATCATACAAGAACGAATCATTTTAAAAACAAACTCCCCAATTTCTCATCCCATTCTTCAGGAACAAAAGGCAACATTCCAGCAGCAGGATAAAAAGTGAGTTCTCCAAAATATATTTTGCCTTTAATGTTATACAAGTCCACTCGCAAGAACTTAAAGCCATCGGATAGCTGTTCAGCTAGAGAAATCATCTCGTTAAGATTCTCTGGCATTATTTCAATATGATTCGGATCAGGTTCGAGCCCTTTTTCTCCGAATGGCAACAACTTGCCTTCTGGAGAATAGTAGTTAGCATGATGCTCCACAAAACGCCCAAAATCAATCTTGAAACATTTCACCTTACCGTCAAAGCAAAAAAACTTATAATCTTTTAAGTCTTCGAAGGAATTATCTTGCTCTATCTTTATAATCTCATTATGTCTTATACAGAATTTTACCCCCCCCGATGATAATTTAAGCATTTCACCCAACACCTTATCATATTCTTTGGGAGTAAAAGGAATAAAGCCTGCCCCTGTATAGAAAGTCAGCTCACCAAAGTATATATGATTGTTGACATTATATAGGTCAACTCTGACATGCGCTTTTCCCTTGCTAAGTTTTCTTGCAATGTCGAGCATCTCGTCAAGGTTGTCTGGCTTAGGTAGAATATTGGTTAAAGGCTTGTAATCACTTCTTCCAAATTCAGCCTCTGTCCAATCTGTATTCAAGAAAACAAGTTCATGATTAGGAGAGTCTGATATATATAAAAACTTAGGCTCTCCATCAAAGCAGAAGAATTTGTAGTCCGGCAAATCTGCGACCTTATCATTATGTTTAGGTTTATGTACTGCCATAAACTTCTCTGCTATTATTTTTCGAGGTACATTTAGATAAGGTTTCTCGCGATAAGTTTTTCCTGCATTTGACTGCATAGACATTTGCAGTTTCTTTATTGCCATAGCCTTATCCAAATTAGCCTTATTAGGACATACAACCACTCCACAACCGCCGCCTCCATGAGTAGTCTTCAATACGAACTGGTCTGGAAGATAATCCCAATCAATATCTTCGACTCTATCCCATACACCTAGAGTAGGGATTATATATTCCTGACCAATACGTTCTGCAACATAATCCTTTACTGCCAACTTATCCACCATTTGCGTGTACTCCGGCTTATAGTCATATACCTTTAGCCACTGTATTTTTTCCGTGAATGACTTTGGATTCTTCCAATTAATCCAATGTCCCATTTGACACCTGTATCTAAGTGATAGGTACAGTTTATCAGGCAGGAAACCTAAGAAGTTCTTTACTATAGAATCACAGAACTGAACTCTATTGTGTAACAAATGTTTTAACCCTCGCTTTATTGATGGCATATTATTACGAATTGTTTTTTAATGCATGAATTAGTTTATCTCGATGCGCCTCACATTCAACATGATTTAGTATGTTTGTGGCTTTCTTTCCTTTTACAAACTTTGGTAATAAACCTAAAGAATATAATTTCCCAAGAACACGACCGAAATATGGCTCTAGTAACGAGTGCTCATGATTTTTACATATCGAATAGTATTCATCTGTTTTTTTGTTTAACAGATATTTGTTCATGATATAAGCATTTAATTCATTAAGCTTTTCCTCAAAACTATTATTAGCCAACAATTCTATTGTTGCTTTATTTCCGTATTGTTTACATGGAAACAACTTAAAGTCAATATTGTCTACTAAATCTAGTTCTACCATATAGCCAAAATTCCAAGTAGTATTATCCTTCATTGGTTCAATATCAAAACAGAAATTTCCAAGTCCATAAAAAATAGGCTTGCCATTATAGTATTCATATCCACTGTAGCAATGCTGATGATGATTGACAACAGCATCTGCTCCTGCATCTATAAAGAATCGGTAAGTTTCTTGCATACGAGGTGATGGAAGTTGATAATGTTCGTGTCCGCCATGTACAATTACAAGCACACAGTCTGTATTCTTCTTCGCCTCTTGAATGGCATAGAACTGACGAACAGGATTCAATGGATTAGCACCTGGTTCTGTTTCTGTAGCTATTGTAAATTCATGCTCACAACAATTTATTACGGCTAATCTCTTTCCTTCTTTCTCAAGATACAACACCTTTTCTGCATCGTGCAGATTATCTCCCACGCCTACGATGTCCAAGCCCTGTGACTTACAACATTCCACAGATCTATTAAGACCATCTGCACCAAAGTCAAGTATATGGTTGTTTGCCATCGTTACGCCTGTGAATCCTGCATAACGTACAGCCTCAGCAGCTTCTTTGGTGCATCTAAGATTTGGACCACACTTCGGTATTGGCTTGTAACCAGTCTCAACTATTGGACTCTCAAAGTTTACAAACGAAAAGTCTGCCGACTTTACTATTTCTCGAATATTCTCAGAGAAAACCTCAGAAAATTTCTTGTTTTCTATTTGTTTGGCAAGTCTTGCACGTGGAGCAAAATCGCCTACTATTAATATTTTCATTTTCTTAGTATTTTATGTAGTTTACTCATAATGGATTGATATGCACCTTCTTTATATGTCTTTCCAACAACAGTCGGTGTTAATATAAATAAGGTTAGTACTAATATTCCAAATATTACTAACTTAATTATATCGCCTACATACGTGATCGGCAAGAATATTTGTGTCATAATCATTATTGGAACCAAAACAAGACAAAATCTCCAAGCGGAAAGTATGTGTAATACAACCTTACCTATATTTGATCCTACTTTATTTGTAATTATAGTAAGTTTGATGAAAATAATAGTGACATTTGCAAATAGTACTGCATATGCAACGCCTATTATATCCCATTTGAAACCTATCAACAGGCAACCAACTGTCAGTATGAATTCAAATAATCGGATAAAGAACTGGTACTTAACAAGTGCCAGACTTCTGAAGAAGCAATCACACAAACGTCCATCAATATTAAACACCAAAGCTAATGAGAGAACAATGAATACTGGCAACAAATTCATCCATTCTGCACCAAAGAACAATCGGATTAAAAAGCTACTATTAAATACAAAAGCTAATGCCAGTAACATAGAAAAAATGTTCATATAATATAATGACGTGTGATAGGCATTGCGAATGCTATCCTTTTGCTCTTGTATACCAGAAAGAATTGGGAAAAGGGCTGTATCGAAGATTCCATTAAGCTTTGTAGAAATAGTATCAATAAATTCCTTTGGTCGATTATAAGCACCAAGCGAAGATACACTAAGAAACTTTGACATAAGCAGTTTATCTGCTTGAGTAGCAAAATTTCTAAATATAACACTAAGCGTTAACCAACCTCCAAAATTGACTATTGAACCAAGATCTTTTCGTTCTATTTGGAATCTATATTTTGTTTTTGCCAAGAAATAGGATAATGTTGTTGCTGTCAAGGAATGAAGTATTGATTTTGATAAAATTGCCTCAAATCCCATCCCGTTTAAGGCTAACCCTATTGCTATAACAGAACTAACAACAAGAGCAGAGAAATATACGATTCCTACTTTAAGGAATTCTAACCGACGATACATTACACTAGTATTAACTGATGTAAGACTATTACACAAAATAGTTACAGACATAAACATTAGTGGTATCTTTAGAGATTTATCAACTATCGTTTCCGATAATACTCCAGAGAGCACTATTAGCAATAATGTGAATATACTTCCCGATATGAAACTAATAGTAAACGATGTATTTACATAACCTGTATCTGCATTTTTCTTTTGGATGAGCGCAGATCCTATACCTGCTTCAGATAGACTGCTGAATATCACAGTAATAGCAGAAATTGCAGCAAAAAGGCCGAAATCTTCTTTGCTGAGTAAACGAGACATTATGGAAAATACAACCACCTCAAGAACACCCATTATCAATGTAACAAGTGTTTGGGATGATATTCCCTTTACTACTTTCTTTGAATTAGATTGTTCTACCATTATTTTTCTTTTTTCCAGTAATAATGTCCGCCATGATAAGGAACCCTTTGATTTTCAGGAGGAAGCTGCATATAATCTCCATAGAAATGACGTAAGTAATCATCATAGCGAGCGATTGACATAAATTTATGACCTTCAAACAAAACTTCAGTACATTCTTCAAACAAATCGAATTCGTGAACATTTCTCATTTCAAGTTCCCCCCCCATTTGTAAAGAAGTATTTCGTTCTCTCATATGGATATTGAAAAAGGAAATCTCTATATCGCTTCATTGCCTCATTAAACCCATTGACATAAGTGACAGGAAGGAATCTTTTAACTAAATCCACCAATCTAATAATACGCAAACGTCTATTAAGCTCCCGTTCTCCTTTCTTAAAGAATTGTTCTATACCTTCAATTGATAGTGGCAAACCTAGTACAGGATAAAGATCTATGCATATACCATAAGACGTTGAAATAAGCCCATTTTTATTGTATGTTTGCGTATTTGCTATCCTAGAAAAGGCGTACTTGTACCTTTTATCTGTATCAACATCACAATAACACATTGTTTCAGATTTAAATAATTCTTTAAATCTTAACATGTCAGGCAATGGCATCATTATATCCACATCATCATCCCAAGGTATAAATCCCTTGTGACGAATGGCACCAATTAAAGTTCCGTATGCTAAAGAGTAGCGAATATTATGTTTTCTACAAAATGCATCTATTTCTATAAGCATTTGAAGTTGAATCTGCTTTTTCTCTTCAAGTGTTATTTCTTTCATTTTCATCTATTTATCTTTGTTTTTTCTGCTATTTTGGCTTTTAGTTCGCTTGAACTAACTCCATCAGTACGTCCAAGAACTATATGCTCTTTTCCGTGCTCTTCACACCATTTGATGGCTTTTTGAAAACCTGCATGACACTGGTCTGGACCAGTTACGAATATGTCAAAGCTCACATTTTGAACTATCTTATCCACATCAGTATATGTAATAACCTCATCCACATAGCGAATTGACTTAATCATATACTTACGGTCTTCTGTAGAGTTCATCACTTGTGCTTTAGGCTTGTACTTCAATATAAAATCACTATCTTGAGCAGCAAATATCAGATAATCTCCCAAACCTTTTGCACGTCTGAAAAGTTCAACATGCCCTTTGTGTAATAAATCATAAACACCAACGGTCAGCACCTTACGGTACTTACGAGGTTGCATGCTTGCAAGCTGTACATCCTTAGGTATTGGGAAGCCTGCCTTATTGCATTGTTCCTTGAACAGTCTAAAATCTTTTTTCCTATGATCTAATATCCACTGATAGTATAAGCTGTCAGGAAGATGATCTTGCATCCATGTCTTTGTCCAATACCAATAACGAACGAATGAGTTTGTGGAATACTTTACGGTCTGCTTTGGTATTGTCCAATCATTACCATATTGGAAAGTCAAATACTCATCCACCTCAGCAGGGACATTCAACTGAACACCCTTAAAATCCCATTTGACAGTATTCTGAATATATTTCTCAAAAATAAAATCACTGCTACCTGTATGACGAACATCGCTACACACTTTGGTCAATACAAAAACCTTAATGTATTCACCATTCCTTACAAGGTAATAGCGTCCTCTACGTTCATATCGGGCAAGTTCAAAACCAACTTCCATCAGGAGCCAAAGAATGTCCTTAAAGCGTTCCTCGTCCTCTTTCAATATATAGATGTCAAATACCGGTTTCCATGGCTGGAAGTCTTCGTTGCGAACAATACCAATAAGAGTTCCGAAAGCTGGTCCCCAATTAATATCAATCTTGTCAAGATACAATGAGAGAATATGTAAATTCTCAAGCATCGATTTAGGGTTCAGTACTTTCGAACCAAAATTCAACAAATGATTGGTATATTCTAAATAACCTTTAGAAGTCTTGATATGTGCCATATTGCATTATTTTATTAGTTTGCACATAGCTTCAATAAACTTTCTATTGTCTCCATGATTGCGCACTGCTATACGCATATATTTACTTGGCTCAATACCCTTCTTTGCAAGACAAGCACTTGCAAGTATATTATACTTTTTCAAAAGAATGGAACAAAGTTCCTTAGGTTTGTAAGGAGGCAACACTTCTAAGAAGAAGTAGTTTGCTTGCGATGGCATAACCCTTATAAAAGGAATCTTTCTCAACTCTACCTCAAAGTCTTCACGAGCTTTGATAAACAGTTCGCAAGCAATCTCATAATCTTCACGGTATTTTGGGTATATCTGCATAAAGAACTCAGCAAAAGAGTTAATATTCCAAATGCTTACTTGTTTCTTCATCTTGGATATTAATACGCTATCTGCACTACAAAGAATTCCAAGACGAAGACCTGGAACCCCATAGCTCTTTGATATGGATTTCATCACACACATGTGCGGATACTTTTCCAAAATGGCGTCATTGAGAAATGTATTATCCTTGAATCCGACGCTGAAGTCCACAAAACTTTCATCCAGCACAAAACGAATTCTGTTATCTTCACACCATTGTGCCAACTTGTGAACGCCACTCATCGGTATGAAATTACCCGATGGATTATCTGGATTGATTAGCACAATAGTATCAACCATATTTTTACCAAAGAACTCTATCATGTCATCCGCATCGTAGCGGAAAGCTTCGTTTCGAGAAACAAAAGTAACAACCCTTTCATCTGGCAAACGATTGGGATATTCTTCAAAAGTCGGACGTACTACACCTACCGTTCCTTCAAGATTCTCCATCAGTGCCTTTATTAGTTCTGCTGCACCATTTCCAGGAATAATATATTCCATTTTCACATTCCAGCATTCACTTGCGAGTTTGCTATTCACAGCCATACCTGCTGGATATTCAGACACTAGCGTACGGAAGTTATTTTGCATCTCATCTATAATCTTTGAACGATTAAAGTATGGATTGACTAAATAACAATAGTCCAGCATCTCTGGATACTCCCAAAAACCGCCATAGCGGCTATAATAGTTTTTGAGGATTTCATCATCCTCGTTAGTTTCGATATTTTTATTCATCATATTTTTTTAATATACAGTTAGTGGGCTATTTAGAGACACACCTTTTAATTACACTTTTGTATAAGCCAAAAGGACATATCTTTTTTTAACTTTACTACCAACATACGCCTTTCTACTACAATTAATTGTTACAGAATATTTTGAACAAAATGAAACCGTATGAATATTATTCATTATTGAATCATCAAACCTTCCTTCTATTGTTCTGTGTTCTCCTGTTTCAAACGTAAAAGAGCCAGTTTTTACGTTTAAAGACGTAAAAAAGCCATCTTCCTCTTCATCACTATCATCATTTAATACAAAACTTTGCAGGACAGATCTAACAAAAGAAACCTGCTCCTTATCTATTTTAGATGAATAGGTTTTATTAAGGAAAGCATTACACCACGTAAACTTTACACCTAATTGTTCTTCATTTAAGAGATCTACAAACTCCGAATATTTTTGAATGAGATTTTCGCCATATATTTTTGATACATTATTAACTTCTTCAGAATTAAAACCAGAATTTATGACTTTTATAAATTCACGTGCAAACACATCTCTTTCGTCATCTGATATACATGAAGCAATATACTTGGATTTTGGTTTTAATATTAGCCTTGCAGAACCTGCCATCATATAATGAATATCAAAATCTGTATATTCTTTTAGGGAATAAGATCGTGACTTTTTTGTCTCTCCATTCGGCTTCTTTGAAAAATTTTCAAGACATCTTTTATTGAAACCGGCAGCCAAGTCTTTTCGCATAGCTTCAAACTGTGGAAGTATCTTACTTAATTTTCGTAATGATATAGAACCATACCCAACGCCGTTGCCTTCTATGTGCAATTCAAGTACACCAGATTTTAATTCTTTAGAAACCGAATCCAGGCAATTATAATCATATTTCTCGAAACAATAATATGATTGGGATGAAGGTAAATACTCTTCTGGTATCGAGGATATTTTTAC